>OCVV011361149.1_pt1 | contig 155009 bp, 158 predicted proteins | sample 1539721 | NCBI WGS metagenome assembly OCVV01 (sample SAMN02144230, study PRJEB22623) | gut metagenome | biome: sheep rumen | host: Ovis aries | place: New Zealand
GCCAGCACGTGGTCCACGCCGCCGTAACCGATGTCATAGGCCCAGCCGTCGCCGCCGAAGATCCAGATGGACTTCTTGGTCAGCAGGTCCTTGTTGGCCAGGATGTAGGCGCGGTATTCGGAACCGCAGGTCTTGGGCTCCAGCAGGGCAACCAGCTTTTCGCCGGCCTTGCGGCTGCCTTCGGCGTCGTCCATGTTCGCGAGCCATTCCTTGCAGGCGGCCACGACGTCCTCGTCCTTGCCGACTTCTGTCACCTTGGTGATGACTTCCGCCAGCTTGGCGCGGCGCTGGGTCACGGCCAGGTTCATACCGAAGCCGAACTCGGCGTTGTCTTCAAACAGGGAGTTGGACCAGGCGGGACCAAAGCCCTTTTCGTTGGTGGTGTAGGGGCAGGTCGGAGCGGAGCCGCCGTAGATGGAGGAGCAGCCGGTGGCGTTGGCGATGATCATGCGGTCGCCGAACAGCTGGGTAACCAGCTTGACGTAAGGCGTTTCGCCGCAGCCCGCGCAGGCGCCGGAGAACTCGAAGAGGGGCTTGAGGGCCTGGCTGTTCTTGACGGTGGACTTGTTGGTGATCTTGTCGGCCACTTCGGGTACGGTCATGGCGTACTCCCAGTTGGCTTCCTGAGCGCGCTGAGAATCCAGCGGCTTCATGATCAGGGCTTCCTTGCCCTCTTTGCCCTTGAGCGGGCAGACGTCGGCGCAGTTGCCGCAGCCGGTGCAGTCCAGAGGACTTACCTGCATACGGTACTTCATGCCCTTGAATTCAGCGCCGGTAGCGGGCTTGGTTTCAAAGGACGCGGGCGTCTCCACGTCGCCGGCGACGTAGATGGGACGGATCGCGGCGTGCGGGCAGACGATGGCGCAGTTGCCGCACTGGATGCAGTTGGCGATCTGCCATTCGGGCACGGTAACGGCGATGCCGCGCTTTTCAAACTTGGTAGTGCCGGTGGGCACGATGCCGCGCGGGTCGAGCATGCTGACGGGCAGGTTGTTGCCTTCCTGCTTGAGCACGGGGTCGATGAAGGTGTTGAAATATTCGGTCGCGCCCGGAATCTTGACCGGAACGGCGCCTTCGGTGGTGGTGGCCCAGGATTCGGGGATCTTCACTTCCACCAGGCCTTCCAGAGCGGCGTCGATGGCGGCGAAGTTCATGTTGACCACGTCCTGGCCCTTCTTGCCGTAGGAAGCGACGACCTTTTCCTTCATGTACTTGTCAGCATCTTCATAAGGAATGATGTTGGCCAGCTTGAAGAAGGCAGCCTGCATGGTGGTGTTGGTGCGGCCGCGCATACCGACCTTGATGGCCAGGTCGATGGCGTTGATGATGTAGAACTTCGCGTGCTTCTTGGCCAGCGTGTTCTTCATCTTCGCGGGCAGACGCTCGTCCAGCTCTTCGGGGATCCACTGGCAGTTCAGCAGGAAGGTGCCGCCGTCGCGCAGATCCTTGGCCATGTCATACATGGTGACATAGGCGGGGTTGGAGCAGGCGATAAAGTCCGCCACGTCGATCAGGTAGGGGCTCTGGATGGGCTTGTCGCCGAAGCGCAGGTGGCTGACGGTCAGACCGCCGGACTTCTTGGAATCATAGAAGAAGTAAGCCTGCGCGAACTTATCGGTATGGTCGCCGATGATCTTGATGGAGTTCTTGTTGGCGCCGACGGTGCCGTCGGAGCCCAGGCCGTAGAACATGCAGGCGGAGGTGCCGGCAGGAGCGGCGGCGAAGGTTTCGCCCAGCTTCAGGGAGGTGTTGGTCACGTCGTCGTTGATGCCGACGGTGAAGTGGTTCTTCATTTCGCCGTCCAGGTTGTCAAACACGGCCTTGACCATGGTGGGCGTGAATTCCTTGCTGCCCAGGCCGTAACGGCCGCCGACCACCTTGACGTCGCTGCGGCCGCCCTCGACGAGCGCGGAAACGACATCCAGGTACAGGGGCTCGCCCAGGGAGCCGGATTCCTTCACGCGGTCCAGCACGGCGATCTTCTTGACGGAAGCGGGCAGGGCCTTGATGAAGTATTCCACGGAGAAGGGACGATACAGGCGGACCTTCAGGACGCCGACCTTTTCGCCCATCTCCAGCAGCTTGTTGACGGTCTCGTGCGCGACGTCGCAGCCGGAGCCCATGGCGATGATGACCTTCTCGGCATCCGGAGCGCCTTCGTACTGGAAGGGCTCGTAGTGACGGCCGGTCAGCTTCTCAACCTCGGCCATCGTCTCGGCGACGATTTCCGGCACGGCCAGATAGAACTTGTTGGCGGCTTCACGGCCCTGGAAGTAAATATCGCTGTTCTGAGCGGTGCCGGCCTGATGCGGATGTTCGGGGTTCAGGGCGCGGGCGCGGAACTCTTCGATCTTGTCCCACGGGACGATGGACTTGAGCTCTTCGTAGCAGTTCTTTTCGTTGACGGCGTCGATCTTCTGGATCTCGTGGCTGGTGCGGAAGCCGTCGAAGAAGTGCAGGAAGGGGACGGAGCTCTTCAGGGTCGCCAAATGGGCCACCAGCGCCAGGTCATGCGCCTCCTGGACGGAGTTGCTGGCCAGCATGGCAAAGCCGGTCTGACGGGTCGCCATGACGTCGCTGTGATCACCGAAAATGTTCAGGGCATGATAAGCCAGGGCACGGGCGCTCACGTGGAAAACGGCGGGCGTCAGTTCACCCGAAATCTTGTACATGTTCGGGATCATCAGCAGCAGGCCCTGGGAAGCGGTGAAGGTGGTGGTCAGGGCGCCGGCAGACAGAGAGCCGTGCACAGCGCCGGCCGCGCCGGCTTCGGACTGCATTTCCTGGATCTTGACCGTCTGGCCAAACAGGTTCTGGCGGTTTTCAGCCGCCCAGACGTCCGCTACTTCCGCCATCGGGGAAGAAGGCGTGATCGGGTAGATCGCTGCCACGTCGCTGAACGCATATGCGACGTGGCTGACGGCAGTGTTGCCATCAACGGTGATCTTCTTCATTGGGTATCCTCCTTTGAAACACTCAGTTTCTTGCGCATAAAACGCCGCAGGGATGTCAAAAACACATCCCATCACAGCGCTGTCTCCAATTTCTTATTATACAAACGTTAAACGCTGTTTGTCAAGCTTCATTGCCCTCCGAAATGATGTTTCCTTGGAAAGACGGCAGCATATTCAAAAATGGGGATTGACGAAAAAGCCCGTTTATGGTATACAGGAACCTGCGCTTTAAAAAAACGCCGACAGTTCATTTGTACCTTCCTGTCGTTAAACAAAACCGGGACTGCTTTTTTCTTATCTTGAATTGGGCGGTTCCGCGTCTGCGGGACCGCTTTTTTACGCGCAAAAGGAGGAATTGGATGAAAGCGCTTGTACTCTTCAGCGGCGGGCTGGACAGCTCCGTCTGTCTGGGCATGGCCGTTAAAAAATACGGGGCGGATGAGGTGCTCGCCCTATCCGTAAGCTACGGGCAAAAGCATGTAAAAGAGCTGGAAGCGGCCGAAAAGGTCGCCGCCCATTACGGGGTGGAAACCATCCATCTGGACCTTGGAGCGATCTTTGAGGGCAGCGACTGTACGCTGCTTCAAAACGCCCATGGCGATATCCCCCTGGAAGAGTACGCGGACCAGCTCAAACAGTCGTCAGGAAAGCCGGTCAGCACCTACGTCCCCTTCCGCAACGGCCTCTTCCTGTCCTCCGCGGCGTCCGTCGCCCTGAGCCGGGGCTGTGATGAAATCTGGTACGGCGCCCACGCCGACGACGCCGCGGGGAACGCCTATCCGGACACCAGCCCCGCCTTCAACGCCGCCATCGCCCAGGCCATCGAGCTGGGCAGCGGCGGCCAGCTCCGCGTTGCCGCCCCGTTTATCGATCAGCCCAAAGCCAGGGTGGTCGCCGAAGGACTCCGGCTTCATGTTCCTTTTGAAAAGACCTGGAGCTGCTATATCGGGCGCGACAGGGCCTGCGGCCTATGCGGCACCTGCCGGGACCGGCTCGAAGCCTTCAGGCTGAACGGCGTCCAGGACCCCATCGAATACGAAAGGAACCTGTGACCCCATGAACGAACTGCTTTTTATCGGAAGCGTACTCTTCTTTCTGGGCAGCGTGCTGCTGATCTACCGCCTCTTCGGCCGAAGCGGCCTGTTCGTCTTTACGGCCTTCGCGACGCTGCTGGCCAATATCCAGGTCTGCAAAACCGTGACGATCTTCGGCCTGTCCACCACCGCCGGGAACGTCCTCTACGCCTCTACCTTCCTGGTCACGGACATCCTGAGCGAGAAATACGGGAAAAAGGAAGCCGGCAAGGCGGTAAAATACGGCCTTGCCGTCACCCTGCTGTGGGTGATCGGCACCCAGCTGACCCTCCTGTTCATCCCCAACGAGAACGACTACATCCACCCCAGCCTGCAAGTGGTGTTCGGGCTGGTGCCGCGGGTCGCCTTTGCCAGCCTGGCCGGGTACGTGATCAGCCAGAGCCTGGACGTGTTCCTCTATCACTTCATCTGGAGCCGCACCGGCGGGACGAAATCCGGCCTCTGGATCCGCAACAACGGCAGCACCCTGACCAGCCAGGCGGTGGACACCCTGATCTTCACCTTCCTCGCTTTCTGGGGCGTCTACCCGACCCCGGTCTTTCTCAGCATCCTGGGCACTACTTACCTGTTTAAGGCGGTCGTCGCCCTGCTGGACACCCCGTTTATCTATTTCGCGCGCAAACTAAAGCCTTTGGAGGATTGAACATGGAACAGAGAACCAAGGAAGGCCTGACCCTGTTGGGCAATCAGCACACCGCCTATGCCGCCGACTATGACCCCGGCATTTTGGAAACCTTTCAGAACAAGCATCCCGGGAACGACTATTTCGTCAAATTCAACTGCCCGGAATTCACCAGCCTGTGCCCCATCACCGGCCAGCCGGATTTTGCCGAGATCACCATCTCCTATGTGCCGGATCAGAAAATGGTCGAAAGCAAAAGCCTCAAGCTATACCTGTTTTCCTTCCGCAACCACGGGGATTTTCATGAGGACGTCGTCAACATCATCATGAAGGACCTGATCCGCCTGCTGGAGCCCCGGTACATCGAGGTGCTGGGCCGCTTCCTCCCCCGCGGCGGCATTTCCATCGATCCCTACTGCAACTACGGAAAACCGGGCACACGGTGGGAGCAGGCCGCCTGGGAGCGCCTGAGTCGCCACGACATGTACCCGGCAAAGGTGGACAACCGATAATTTCCATCAAAAAAACGGTCAGCTTCGGCTGGCCGCTTTTTTGAATGTTATTGCCTTTCAAACATCACGTAATCCCCGTACCCGTAGCTGGACGTGATCTGATCGAAAGTGTGATAATTGAAATCAAATCTAGCTTCAAAATACTCATCATATTGAGAGTAGTATTTATTTTTATACCATTGGTTAGCGTTCCAATCATCTTTCCATCTTTGATAATATATATCTCTGTTCTTTTTAAACCTGTTCTGCCTGTCAGTGATCCTGTTGGATATATATATTTTAGCTTCAGAAAGGGTCAGCTGAGAATCGTTATTATCGTCCCCCCTGAAAGTTCCTCCGTATGTTCCATTTGGGTAAGAACAACCCAAAGCGCCAACCAATTCATAAGTCATCAAACCATAATAATAACGTTCTTCGTTCAAAGAACCGGAAAATTCGAAGGATTCCTGGTTTTCCGTGCAGGAGGTCAGGACGATAAATTTCGGATGAATCAGCTCTCCGCTTTTCGGCGTGATCCCGCTGATCTGGGAGCTCTCACCGTCCGCCTGCAGCTGATAGCCGCCGAAGGCGCTGATCACCGCGGCGTTGAACGCCGACTGAGCGGAGCCCGCCCCGCTGCCCCTGGACGTAATGACCGAGCCGCTGAAGCAGCAGTCCAGCAGAACGATGACCCGTCCTTCGGAAGCCTGATTCAGGCGGTCCGCCAGCGCCTGCGGGCTTACGGCGTTCCAGTTCACGTCGCTTAAGTATCCGCCCACGGCGCTGTGGCCGCTGTAATAAAACAGGCAGACATCGTCGGAGGTGGCACCAGCGAATGCCATGTCGATCCAGGTGAGGATCTCGCCGGAAGTCAGATTGTTTTTCCTGGTGACTTCCCAGGATGGATTGAGCCCCAGCAGCGCCTGCTCCAGAGCAGCGGTATCGTAAGGCGGCCCAAGAAGGTTGTACCCCTCGCCCTGATAATCCGCGTTGCCGATCAGCAGGGCGATATGCCGCGGCGGCGTAGGCTCAAAAGTAAGACCATGTTCCTCGAAAAAACCGGAAGCGTAGGTATGATCCGGTCCATAGCCTGTCACCTGCGAACCCGGATCAAAGACATCCGAGGCGATATCATTGATCGAAGCCGGCAGGTAAATGCGCCTGACAGAGCTGCCCGAAAAGGCACGCGCTTCAATTTTTTGAAGGCCCTCCGGCAGAATCACCGTGTCCAGCGACACATCGCCCGCGAAAGCTTCCTCCCCGATGGTGAGAACGCCGGAGGGCAAAACCAGTTCATCCGCCGCCGCGATAGCCGCCCACGCCAGCAGAAGGAGGGCGGTCAGCCGAAACATCAAACGTCGATTCATCCGTTCATCCCTATCACAAAAGCAGTCGCTGCGCCGCATCCAGGGCCGCCGCGATCACCTGGTCCATGTCGTAATATTTGTACTCGCCCAGCCGGCCGCCGAAGGTGACGCGCTTTTCCCCCTCGGCGAGCTTTCTGTACTCTGCGTAAAGGGCGCTGTTTTTTTCGTCGTTGACGGGATAGTAGGGCTCGTCCCCCGGCTTCCATTCGGAGCTGTATTCCCGGCTGATGACCGTCTTGGGCAGGTCGTTGCCCCGCTCGTCCTTGCCAAACTCAAACCACTTGTGCTCGATGATCCTCGTCCACGGGGTTTCCGCGTCCGTGTAATTCACCGCGGCGTTCCCCTGGAAATTCGGGATGTCCAGCGTCTCCGTCTCAAACCGGACGGAACGGTAGGAAAGGCTCCCCAGGCAATGGCCGAAGTAGGCGTCGATGGGCCCGGTATAAATCACATGGCGGGCCAGAGCGTCCAGCGTTTCCTTCTGCGCAAGGTAATCGGCATTCAGCCGGACCTCGACGCCCTCCAGCATGTTTTCCACCATCCTGGTATAGCCGCCCATGGGGATGCCCTGATAAAGGGCGTTAAAATAGTTGTTGTCAAAGGTCAGGCGGACGGGCAGTCGTTTGATGATGAAGGCCGGCAGCTCCGTGCAGGGCCTCCCCCACTGCTTTTGGGTATAGCCCTTCACCAGCTTTTCGTACAGGTCGGTGCCGATCAGGGAAATCGCCTGTTCTTCCAGGTTTTTAGGTTCCCCGATGCCGGCGGCCTTCCGCTGCTCCTCGATTTTCGCCGCCGCCTCGGCCGGCGTCACGACCCCCCACATGCGGTTGAAGGTGTACATGTTGAAGGGCAGGGAATAAAGCTCCCCGTGATAATTCGCCACCGGGGAGTTTGTAAAGCGGTTGAACACGGCAAACCGCTGCACATACTGCCACACGCGCTCGTCGTTCGTGTGGAAAATGTGTGCGCCGTAGACGTGGACATGAATCCCTTCCACCTGCTTTGTATATACGTTGCCGGCGACGTGGTCCCGCTTGTCGATCACCAGCACCTTTTTCCCGGCGTCGGTCAGCTGCCGCGCGCATACGGCGCCGAAAAGCCCAGCGCCGACAATCAGATAATCGTACATCGTCTGGTCTCCTTTACTCATACTTATGCTTGTCCAGGACGCTGATGTTTTGCCCCAGCTGGATTTCGATCAGCTCCAGCCCACGGTCGCTGGCCCGGACGCAATGCCTGCACCCCGCCGGCAGGCGGATGACGTCCCCCGGAAAAACCTCTTTCTCCGCGCCGTCTGCGAAAACAACGCCTTCCCCTGCAATCACCGTCCAGATCTCGTCCCTTCTGTCGTGGGAATGGCAGCTCATGGCCTGGCCGGGGGTCACCGACACCCGGACCGTCAGGCTGCCCTCCCGCGTATCCAGAACCCGGTATGTTCCCCAGCTTTTTTCAGCAAATCGGACCGGCCGGTCCAGGGCGTCCACGTAGGGCTTGATGTCCCCGCTCTTCTCCGTCCCGCTGACGAGAATTCCTTCCGGCGTGGCGGCGATCACCGCGTCCTGAAGGCCCAGCACCAGCATCGGGATTTCCAGCTCGTTGACCGCGTGAACGTTCCGGCAGGTTTCGTCCATCCGCACGTCCCCGGCCGCCGGTTCGTCCATCGCCTCCGTCAGCGTCTTCCACGTACCCAGGTCCTTCCATTCCCCGGAGAACCGGAGCACGGCGATATCCGCCTCATGCTCGGCGACGGCATAGTCAAAGCTGATTTTAGGGAGTTCTTCATAATGGGCAAGCAGGCGCTCATAGTCCGAAAAGCCGGTCAGGGCCTGGGCTCGTTCGAGAACGTACCTAAGTTTGCAGGCAAAGATCCCCGCGTTCCACAATCCTCCGGCTTCGATGTATTTCTGAGCCGCATTTTTCTCCGGCTTTTCCCGGAAGGCCTCGACCTTCGCTACCGAATCGGCCGTCTTGGGGAGGATATACCCGTACTTCTCGCTCGGGTAAGAGGGTTCCATGCCCATCAGCACCAAGCGCGCGGCGTCCCCCCGGGCCAGGTCCCACAACCTCCGCAGGGCAAAAAAGTAATCGTCCTGCGCGTACGCATCCGCCGGGCAGACCACCACCGACTCCTCCGCCCCGAGGCCCTGTACGTCATGCAGATAGGCCGCCGCCAGGGCGATGGCCGGAAAGGTATCCCGGCGGCAGGGCTCCGCGCAGATGGGGATATCCGCCCCCAGCTGGCGGCGCACCGCGGCCACCTGGTTTTTTGCCGTCGCCACCGTGACAGCCGCCTTCGGATCCGCCTGCCGTATCTGCCGGTAGACGCGCTGCAGCATGGATTCGCTCTGGCCGTCCTGCGTCCTGAAGACGCTCAGAAACTGTTTGGACTGAATCCCGTTGCTGAGCGGCCACAGCAGCTTCCCCGATCCCCCGGCCAATAATACGATGTTCATTCAATCTCCTTAAAAAAAAGAGAATGGGAAAACGAAAACAAATCCCTGACAGGACATTTATACCCGTCTTTTCTTTCGACAGACGGACCGCGATTTCCTGTCAGGGATGTTTGTTTTTACAAAACCTTTTCGTTAGCTAATACTGATTTTTACCTAAAACATGTGCAGATGTGGGATGGATTTTGTGTCAGATCAAGGAAGGCATCCGAAAGCGTACCCGAAGGTACGGTGAGGATGACTGACACAGAGATGGCGCAAAAGACGCCCACAGATGTACATGGAGTAGATGAAAATCAGTATCACTCGCACATATGGCCCTTGGCCTTGATCACGCTGATCACGCTGTCCACATGCCGCTCGCAGATTTCGTCGCTTTCGGCCTCGACCATCACGCGGATGACCGGTTCCGTGCCGGACTGCCGGACGAGAATGCGGCCCGTATCACCCAGGGCGTCCGCCACCTTCTGCACCGCCGCCTGCACGTCCGCGTCCTCCAGGGTTTCCTGCTTGGAGGTCACCCGGACGTTTTTGAGCACCTGCGGGTAGAACACTACGGGCGCGGCCAGTTCGCTCATGGGCTTTTCCTTGGCCAGCATGACCTCCATCAGCTTCAGCGCCGTAAAAATGCCGTCGCCGGTGGTCTCGTACTTGGAGAAGATGATGTGGCCGGACTGTTCGCCTCCGATGCGGTTGCCGGTCTGCACCATGTTCTCGTAGACGTACTTGTCGCCCACCTTGGTCTTGTCGTATTCGATCCCGGCCTTGTCCAGGGCCTTGTAGAGACCGAAGTTGCTCATCACGGTGGTGACGACCTTGTTGTTCAGCAGCTTTCCGCGCTCCTTCATGTACAGGCCGTAGATGTACAGGATGTGGTCGCCGGTGATGACGTTGCCCTTTTCGTCCACGCACAGGCAGCGGTCCGCGTCGCCGTCAAAGGCAAAGCCGACGTCCAGGCGGTTGCCTTCCACGAACTTCTGCAGGTACTCAATGTGGGTGGAGCCGCAGTCGGTGTTGATGTTGTAGCCGTCGGGCTCGGCGTTGATCACATAGGTCTTGGCGCCCAGGGCTTCAAAGACCGCCCTGGCGATCTGCCAGGAGGAGCCGTTCGCGCAGTCCAGGCCAACCTTGACCCCCCGGAAGGAATACCGGGACATGGAAATCAGGAAGCCGATGTAGCGGTTGCGGCCGGCCACGTAGTCGACCGTTTTGCCGATCTTGTCCCGCTCGGCCAGGGGAACGTTGCCGATGCCGTCGATGTAGTCCTCGATTTTGAGGAGAAGCTCCTCGTCCATCTTTTCGCCGTTGCCGTTGAACAGCTTGATGCCGTTGTCATAGTACGGGTTGTGGGACGCGGAGATCATGATGCCGCAGTCAAAGTCGTCCACCCGGACGATGTAGGCCACGGAAGGGGTGGTGGTGACGTGCATGATGTAGGCGTCCGCCCCGGAGGCCGTGAGCCCTGTGCACAGGGCGTACTCAAACATATAGGAAGAGCGTCTGGTGTCCTTGCCGATGACGATCTTCGCCTTGCGGTTCAGCCGCGCCCCATAGTACCAGCCCAGGTAACGGCCGATCTGGATGGCGTGCTCAAATGTCAGGGTTTTGTTGGCTTCGCCTCGGAAGCCGTCGGTGCCAAAATACTTGCCCATCAGCCGCGGTCCTCCTTCCGAATGATTTCTCCGTTGTTTTTCCAGATGCTGTTTGCGGGCACCACGCCCCGGACGCAGGAGGTCGGGTAGACGTTGCTGTGCCGCCCGATCACGGTGCCCGGGTTGCAGACCGCGTTGCAGCCTACTTCCACGTAATCGCCGATCATGGCGCCGAACTTTTTGATGCCCGTCTCCATTCTCTCCGTCCCGTCGTGAACGACGACCAGCTTCTTGTCAGACTTCACGTTGGAGGTGATGGAGCCGGCGCCCATGTGGCTGTAGTAGCCCAAAATGCTGTCTCCCACGTAGTTATAGTGCGGGGTCTGCACATGATCAAACAGAATCACGTTCTTGAGCTCCACGGAATTGCCAACCACGCAGTCCGCCCCGACCAGGGCGGAACCCCGGATGAAAGCACAGTGCCGGACTTCCGTATTCGGGCCGATGATGCAGGGAGCGCCCAGATAGGCGGAGGGGAAAACCTTGGCGGTCTTATGCACCCACACGTGTTCCGCCCGCTCCTCGTAGTCCTCCCCCAGCGTGGGGCCGAGGGCCAGGATCATTTCCTTGATTCCCTTCAGGGCTTCCCAGGGATACTGAAACCCGCGCAGATAATCGGCGGCCAGGGTATGGTCCAGATCGTATAGGTCGTTGATCGTATACATTACAGACGTTCTCCTTTTTCAATATCCAGGAAATACTTATAGGCGTCTACCGTCAGCTCGCCGCAGGCGGCTTCGTCACAGGCGATGATCGCGGCCTTGTGCAGCTGCAGCGCTGAGCAGGTCCACTTGCTGCTGACCGGGCCTTCCACCGTCGCGGCCAGGGCCCTGGCCTTGTTGTGGCCGTTGATCAGGATCAGGACCTCTTTGGAATCGGTCACCGTGCCGACGCCGACCGACAGGGCCTTGGTGGGAACGGCCTCCGGATCGTTGCCGAAGAAGCGGCTGTTCACAATCCTGGTATCGGAGGTCAGGGCGCGGACACCGGTCCGGGAAGAAAGGCTGGTAAACGGCTCGTTGAAGGCGATGTGGCCGTCCACGCCAATGCCGCCCATGAACAGGTCGATCCCGCCGTAGGAGGCAATCTTTTCTTCATAAGCGCGGCACTCGGCTTCCGGGTCTTTGGTCATCCCGTTCAGGATGTTGATGTTCTCCGCCTTCATGTCCACCAGATGGTCGAAGAAATTGTCGTGCATGAAATACCAGTAGCTCTGGTCGTGATCGCGGGGCAGGCCCAGGTATTCGTCCATGTTGAAGGTCACCACGTTGGCAAAGGACAGCTCTCCCGCCTGATTCTGACGGACCAGTTCCTGATATACGCCGATCGGCGAAGAGCCCGTCGGCAGGCCGAGGACGAAGGGACGGTTTCCCTCCGGCCCGGCGTTATGGGCCTTGATCTTGGCCGCGATATAATCCGCCGCCCATTTGCACATCTTCTGATAATCTTCCTGAATGACTACACGCATGTTCTTTATCTCTCTTTCTATCATTTATATATATTTTATATTTTCAGTGGCGAGAGAACCTCTGTTACGGTTTTCATTCCGCTTTTTGCTTTCTCTCTGACGGCGCACTGAACCGCGCATGAGAACAGCCAGCCTGTTCCTAACTGATCGCGGTGCTTCGCCGTGGCAGCATCCGCCGAGTCTTTCGATCACTGCCAACCCTCGTCGCCCATCATGGGCCCGGCGCTAACAGTCCCTTCCCGCTCCTTTCCAAAAAGACTGTTTTTATCGGTTACCTGCATACGTATCATCCAAACGCATGCAGACAAACCCGGAGGCATTTTTTAGCTTTTTCACGCAAAAAAAGCGACGGCCCAAAAATGCCATCGCTACTATATCACAACTTTTTTCTTCAATCAAGGCGTATGAGGCCAATTTTTCGGCCTTTTTGTCTCTGTTTTTGCTTAACTTTCCCTTAACTGCCGGGTCAGGTCGCTGATCAGGCTGGTCAGGGAGGCGCTGGTTTTCATGTCCTCCGCGATCTTGTCGCAGCCGTGCTGGATGGTGGAATGGTCCCGCTGGAAGGCGTCGCCGATCCGGGGGAAGGAAACGTTGGCCACTTCCCGGCACAGGTACATGGCGATCTGCCGGGGCACGGAGATCTGCCTGCTGCGGCGCGGGCTTTTTAAGTCCTCGGCGGTGATGCTGTAATACCGGGCCACCGTATCCATGACGTCCTGGCAGGTCAGCTGCCGGGGCTGGGCGCGCTGGAAGATTTCCCGCAGGGCGTCCTCCGCCAGGGACTGGTCGATGGGCCGGCCCGTCAGCATCGCGTAGGCGGACAGGCGTTTTAAACAGCCCTCCAGCTCGCGGATGTTGCTGTCCACCCGGGAAGCGATCATCTCCAGCACCCCGGGCGCCACGTCCATCAGCTCGTCCGCCGCCTTCCGCTGCAGGATCGCCACGCGCGTCTCGTAATCGGGCTTCTGGATATCGGCGATCAGCCCCCACTCAAAGCGGCTGGACAGCCTCTCCTCCAGCTTCTGGATCTCCCTGGGCGGCTTATCAGACGAAAGGACGATCTGCTTGCCGGCGGCGTGCAGGGCGTTGAAGGTATGGAAAAACTCCTCCTGCGTGCTCTCCCGCCGGGCGAGGAACTGGACATCGTCCACCAGCAGCAGGTCGCACTGGCGGTATTTTTCCCGGAACTCCGCCGTCTTTTTCTGCTGGATCGCGGTGATCAGCTCGTTGGTAAAGGCCTCCGTGGTCACGTAGCGGACCTGCATGTCCGGATTTTTCTCCAGGATATAGTGGCCGATGGCGTGCATCAGGTGCGTCTTACCAAGCCCTACGCCGCCGTAGAGGAAGAGGGGGTTGTAGGCGTCCGCCGGGGCTTCCGCCACCGCCAGACAGGCCGCGTGGGCAAAGGAATTGGAATTGCCGACCACGAAGGAATCAAACGTATACCCGGGGATCAGGGAAGACGGCCGGGCGGAGCGGCTTTGGGGGATCTTTTCCTGTTCGGCCCTGTCCTGCGCCTGCTTTTTGGTTAATAGCTTCAGCTTCATCGGCTGCTGCGCCGCGCGGCTCAGCGCGTCCCCCAGCAGCTCGCCCCAGTGCTTTTCCACAAAAGAATATACAAAGTCAGAAGACGCCTGCGCGTACAGCACCTCGTCCCTGATATCCACGGGCTTAAGGCCCTGTTCGATCCAGGTCTGGTAGGACACGGAGGACATCTCCGGCTTGACCAAAGCGCAGGTTTTTTCCCAAAGCAGTTCCTTATCCAAACGAGTTCTCTCCCCTTCATGATCCCCGGAGATGAAAAAGCCGCAGCCCGTAAAGCTGTGGACCGGCGTTCAGGGACCATTCATCTGACCCAACTGACAATGAGGATTATACCAAAAATCGTTTTTCTTTTCAAGGCTTCCGCCCCTCCCAAAAGACCGGCGGCCTGCTTCCGCCCGCCAGCCCGCTTTTGTCCATAGCTTGAAAAAGAAGGGTTCATGGTCACTATTTATAGTCGCTTTCTGTAAAAGTCCGTCCGGAACTTTCGCGTTTCCGGGAGCTTTCAACGCTCCCCAAAAAAAGAATAAGATTCTGTTACAAATTCGGAACCGGTCCATAACAATCTTTTCCCGTGGACCGCTTCCACACGTTTTTTACTTTCGTCTGATTGCAATTCCTAAAAAACTATGAGATAATGCAGAAAGCCGCATCAACAAGCTGGCTGGAGGATCTGGAAATGGGCGGACAGAGGCTATCTAAGCGCGAGCAAATCACTGCGATGACAGAAGGCGTGATCTGGAAACAGCTTCTGTTTTTCTTTTTCCCCATCGTGCTGGGCACCTTCTTCCAGCAGCTCTACAATACCGCGGACGCCGCCATCGTCGGAAACGGCGTCAACAAGCTGGCCCTGTCCGCCGTGGGCGGAACGACCGCTTCCCTGGTCAACCTCTTAGTGGGCTTTTTTATCGGCGTCGCTTCCGGCGCAACCGTCATCATCAGCCAGTTCTACGGCGCCCGGCAAGAAAAGGACGTGTCCCGCGCCGTCCATACGGCCGCGGCCATGTCCCTGCTGTTCGGGGCCGCGCTGTCCGTGCTGGGCTTTTTCCTTTCCCCCTGGCTGCTGACAGTCACCAACACCCCTTCGGACGTCATGCCCTACGCCCTTGCCTATATCCGCGTCATCTTCTTAGGGATGATCCCCTCGCTTGCCTACAACATCGGCTCCGGCATCCTCCGCGCCGCTGGAGACAGCCGGCATCCGCTCTACTTTCTGATCGCCGCGTGCCTGACCAACATCCTGCTGGACATGCTCTTCGTGCTGGTCTTCCACATGGGCGTGACCGGCGCGGCGCTGGCCACCGTGCTTTCCCAGTGCCTCTCTGCCTCCCTGGTGATCCTCTCCCTGGTCAAGCGGAAGGACTGCCTGCGTCTTTTCCCCCTCAGAATCCGGCTGGACCTGTCCCTTTTTAGGCGCATTTCCGCCATCGGTCTTCCCGCCGGCCTGCAGTCGGTCATGTATTCGGTATCCAACGTCATCATTCAGCGCGCCATCAACGGCTTTGACACTGATATTCTGGCCGGCTGGACCTCCTACGGCAAGCTGGACGGCCTGTACTGGATGACGGTCAACGCCTTCGGCATCGCCATCACCACCTTTGTGGGCCAGAATTACGGCGCGGGCAAGTATGACCGTGTAAGAAAGGGCATCCGCTCCTGCCTGATGATGTGCGTCATAGCGACCGGCTTCTTGTCTGTCGCCATGTACTTTGGGGGCGGCCTTTTGTTCCGCCTGTTCACCCAGGACGAGGCCGTCATCCGTCAGGGCGTGCGGATTCTCCGCCTTCTGGTTCCCTTCTACTGCACCTATATTCCCATCGAAATCCTGGCCGGCGCGATGCGCGGGGCCGGCGACACCCTGATTCCCACGGTCATGACCCTGTTCGGTGTCTGTCTGCTGCGGGTCGTCTGGGTGCTGGTCATCGTCCCCATGAAGCCCGCCGTCGAAATGGTGCTCTACAGCTATCCCATCACCTGGATCCTCACCAGCATCCTCTTCATCATTTATTATTACCGCGGGCACTGGATGCACAGAAGAGCCGGCGCCTGATCCCTGACGAAAAGGAGAGTATCTATGAACCTGCAGCAAAAATGGCAGCGCATCCAGTTTATGCCCTCCACCCCGCTGGGGCCGGACGGCCGCCGGCTGACGGCCGGGCCGGAGCATATCGCCCTGAGCCGGGAGGCGGCCCAAAAAGGCATGGTGCTTTTAAAAAACGAGGGCAATGTGCTTCCCTTACGTCCGGGCCAGAAAATCGCCGTGCTGGGCAAGGCGCAGGCGGACTGGGTCAAGGGCGGCGGCGGCAGCGGCGATACGACCACCCCGTACCACCGCACCCTGCTGGACGGTCTTCATATCAAGCAGAAGGAAGGAAAGCTCTCCCTCTTTGAGCCCCTTTCCGCCTTTTATCTGGGCCACGTACTCAGCGCCTATCAGGCGGGCGGCAGGCCTGGGAAAATCGAGGAGGCCGTCCCGCCCCTTTCCCTGATCGAGCAGGCGGCGGCCTTTGCCGACACCGTCCTTCTCCCCATCTCCCGCCATTCCTCCGAAGGGTCGGACCGCAGCCCCGGCAAGGGGGACTATCTGTTGAGTGGCGAAGAGGAGCAGCTGGTTTCCCTGGCGGAGCGCTATTTTGCCCACGTCATCGTCCTGCTGAACGTCGGCAGCATGGTGGACGGAAAATGGTTCGCCAAAAACCCCCGGATCGAAGGGGCCCTTTTGTGCTGGCAGGCCGGGATCGAGGGCGGGCTGGCCGCGGCCGATCTCCTGTGCGGCGACGCCGTGCCGGAGGGAAAGCTGTGCGACACCTTTGCCGACGGCTTTGACGCCTGGCCTTACGCGGAGCGCTTCTTTGATTCAGATCAGTATGTGGACTACACGGAAGACATTTACGTCGGCTACCGCTATTTTGAGACCCTGCCGGGGAAGGCGGAGCGCGTCCTGTACCCCTTTGGCTACGGGCTTTCCTATACGAGCTTTTCCATTAGGAACATCAGCGTCTCTGAAGAGGGCGGCCAGTTTACCGCCCGGGCCTCCGTCCGGAACGACGGTGCTGTCACCGGCCGGGAAACCATCCAGGTCTACGTCTCCGCACCCCAGGGCAGGCTGGGAAAACCGGCCCGGGTCCTGACCGCTTTTGCCAAAACGAAGCCGCTGGCCCCAGGGCAGGAAGAAACGCTGACCCTGTCCTTTGCCCCATACGCCTTTGCTTCCTTTGATGATACGGGCAAGGTACAGAAAGACGCCTATGTCCTGGAAAAAGGCGAATACCATTTCTATGTCGGCACGGACGTGCGGCAGGCGGCGCTCGCTGAGTATACCTGGATTCTCCCGGAGAACCGGATCCTCTGTCAGCTTTCTCCCCTGGCCGAACCGCGCCACCTGAAAGAAAGGCTCCTGGCGGACGGGACGGTCGAAGCCCTCCCGGTCACCCATCCGCCCTTTGAGGCGGACGAAGCGCTGGAGGACCTGCCCTTCGACGGCCAGGCACCGATCGAGTGCCCCTTCCCGATTCGCTACAACAGCTGGAAGCAGCCGGACGTCCCGACGCTCCGGGACGTATTCGCCGGAAAGATGACCCTGGAAGAGCTCATGGACACCCTGAGCCTGCCGGAAAAGGTGTTCCTCCTGGGCGGCCAGCCCTGCCGCGGCATCGCCAACACCTTCGGCATGGGCAACCTCCAGAAAGCCGGCATCCCGAACGTGATGACGGCGGACGGGCCCGCGGGCCTGCGGGCCATTCCGGGGCACGGCGTCGAAACGACCGCCTTCCCCTGCGCCATCCTGCTGAGTTGCACGTTTGACGAAGAGCTGCTGGGGCGTATCGGCCGGGCCGCCGCCCGGGAGGTCAAGGAAAACAACATCGGCATCTGGCTGGCTCCCGCCATGAACATCCACCGCCACCCCATGTGCGGGCGGAACTTTGAATATTATTCCGAGGATCCGCTTTTGTCCGGCAGGATGGCCGCCGCCATGGTCCGCGGCGTACAGGCGGAAGGCATCGCCGCCACCATCAAGCACTTCGCCTGCAACAACAAGGAACAGAACCGGCGCAACTGCGATTCCCGCGTCAGCGCCCGGGCCCTGCGTGAAATCTACCTGAAAGGGTTTGAGATCTGCGTCCGGGAGGCCGACCCCTGGATGCTCATGACCTCCTATAATCCCGTCAACGGCGTCCGGGCCTCCGCGAACCGGGATTTGCTGACCGGCATCCTCCGCGGCGAATGGGGCTTTGGCGGCCTGGTCACGACAGACTGGTACACCTTCGGCGTCCAGTACAAGGAGATCGCCGCCGGCAACGACATCAAAATGGGCTGCGGCACCCCCTGGCAGACCCTGCGGGCCGTCCGGGACGGGGACCTGGATGAAGAAACCGTCAACGAAAGCGTCCGCCGCCTGCTGTCCATGATCCTGAAGCTGGACTGAGCGCTTTCTGCGCGGTTCACGCGTCAGAGAAAACCCCTCCGAAGGAGCGTCCTATGAACCGAAAGCATACATTCATCACCCCCGTCCTGGCGCTTTGCCTGCTGTTATTCTTTACAGTTCTGCCTTCCAAAGCTGAAAACGCGGACGGCGGCGGCGTGTTTTTCTCCGGGTACCGGTGGCTGAACGCCTACTCGGCCCTGTTTTCCGCCTCCGACATGGACCAGTGCGTCGGGATCACGACGGAAAAGGGCCTCGTCTGGGCCGTTTCCAGGCAGGGCCAAAGCGTGCTGGTGCGCTATGCGGATCCGGACGGCGCCGCCTGTGAAGCCTATGTGGAGGAAGCAAGGACGGCCCGCGCCGCCCGCACCGACATCGACCAGTGGCTGGCGGATACCGGCAAGAAGCAGGTGGAGGTGGAGAAGCAGAGCCTTCCCCCTCTTTCCGTCAGTCAGCTGACGGAGAGCGGTGCGGTTGTCCCGTCCGTTTCGGAAGAGACCGCTGCGGCCGAGCAGCCGGAAATCCTTTCTCAGCCCTCGGATCAGACGGTGCAGGCGGGCGAAGAAGCCTCCTTCTCCGTATCCGCCTCACACGCGACCGCCTTTCAGTGGCAGTACAGCAAGGACGGCGGGAAAACCTGGGGCGATCTGCGCAACCGGGAATTCTGGATTGGCTGCAAGACGGACACCCTGCGTTTTACAGCGGCCGATTCACATAACGGCTTTCTCTTCCGCTGCCTCGTGTCCAACAAAGCGGAGAGCCTGGAAAGCCTTTCCGCCCGCCTGACCCTGCCCGGCAAGGTGGTCCCCTTTGACGAAAAGCCGGCTGACTGCACCGCCGCCCCCGGAGAGGAAGTCTCCTTCCATGCCCGTCTTCAGGGCGCAGACAAACTTCAATGGCAGTACAGCAAGGACGAAGGCGCAACCTGGGGCAACCTGACCAACGGGGAATTCTGGCGCGGCAACAAAACCGATACTCTGACCTTTACGGCGGACAGCAAACATGACGGCTTTCTCTTCCGCTGCTCCGCAGCGCTGGAAGGCGAGACCGTCTGTTCGGACTCTGCCCGGCTGACCATCGAAAATCAAGCCATGGTCCCGCCCGCCATCCAGGCCCAGACCGGAGACATCATCGTGCACGAAGGGGAAGAAGTGACCCTGTCCGTGGAAGCGGAGGGCGCGCAGACCTACCAGTGGCAGTACAGCCGGGACAAGGGCAAGACCTGGGCTAACTTCCGCAACAGCAAGGTTTGGGACGGAAACGAAGCGGCCACCCTGACCTTCAAAGCCTCGCTCTCCCAGGACGAAATGCTGTTCCGCTGCGCCGTCACCAATGCGGCCGGAACGGCCGAATCCAAGCCGATCCTGCTGTCCGTACTGTTTAAATGAACTTCCAGATGAAGAAAGGATCAATAAAATTACTGATGCGCAAATTTCTGGCAGCCATCCTCATCCTGGCTCTGCTGTCCGTACATACAGCTTTTGCCGCTACGCTTCCCGCTTCTTTAACCACCATTGAAGACGAAGCATTCTATGGAACGAAGCTGGATATCATATATATTCCCGAAGGGGTTACCAGCATCGGGGCGAACGCCTTTAAAAACTGCGGGCTCAAAAGGGCCGTGCTTCCGAAAACAGTGACCAGCATTGGAACCGGCGCTTTCAGTGGGGAAGCTTCCGGCTTTTACGCACTGGTTCCCGCTAACAGCTTCGCTATGGCCTGGTGCAGGCTGAACGGTGTGATCTATCTCCCCTATACCGGCGATATGCCGACACCTACTCCGCAGCCCACCGCCACGCCAACCCCCACCGCCGCTCCAACCGCGACGATGACACCCGCGCCGACGGTCACGCCGACGCCCACCCCGACGCCGACACCGACACCGGTCATTACCATCACCCCTACCATCACCCCCTCCCCTACTCCAACGCCCTCCGTGCCGACCGTCTCGGCCCAGAAGGTTTCCCTGATGGGAGACAAATACCTCGGCAGAACCTACAGCCAGATGGACTGTCAGGCCTTTGTGGAGCAGTGTCTTGCCGACGCGGGGCTCAACGTGAATCTGACGGGGAGCAACGCCTGGTACCGGGCCATGACCTGGGTCGGGACGCCGGAGGAATGCCGGGCCAAGTTCGGATCGATCCCGGTGGGCGCTTTCCTCTTTATCCTGGAACAGAACGGCAGGGAGCCGAATCAGTACAAGGCCGACGGCCTCGGCAACGCCAGCCACATCGGCATCTACATCGGCCGCGAATCAGGTGCAATCCACTCCTCCTATTCCCGGGGCGGCGTCTATTACTCTTACTTCGCCGGCAGCACGATCAACGGCGGCTGGAACCGTGTGGGCCTGTGGACTGAGCTGGACTACGGAGAAACCGTAAACGAAATGCTCCGGCAGCTCGGAAATTAACTTGTAAAAACCAAATGCCCCTTTCGCAGCGTATAAAAGCATCGCTGTGAAAGGGGCATTGATCATTTCCTCTTCTTTGCAAGGCGGTCCGGCTGATTTTCAGCTCTTCCCGTGATACAGCTTGTGGGACTGATACCTGGCGTCGCAGGTCAGGTTGACGCCAATGCGGCGGAAGGTGTTGGCGTCCGCGGCGGACAAGATGACCGTGGAATGGGCTTCACAGCCCTTCAGCGCCGGCAGGGCCGCCAGAGCCCTGGCGGCGTTATCGTCTGTCGCGGCGCTGACGGACAGGGCGATCAGGATCTCGTCGGAATGAAGGCGCGGATTATGATTGCCCAGATACCGGCATTTGAGTTCCTGCACCGGGCCGATGACGGTCGGCGAGATCACGTGTACGGGCTTTTCGATGCCGGCCACCGCCTTTAAGGCATTGAGCACCACGGCGGCGGAGGGGCCCATCAGGTCGGAGGTTTTGCCGGTGATGACCCGGCCGTCGTCCAGCTGAATCGCCAGGGCCGGGAAGCCCGTCTCCTCCAGCCGCTTCCGCGCTGCCCCGATCACCGGGCGCTCCTCGTCCGTGATGCCGAGCTGCTGCATCAACAGCTCAATCTTTCCTGCTTCTTCCTCCGACGTATGGCCCTGGAGGAAGGCGCAGCGGGCGGCGTACCAGCGGCGGAGGATCTCCTGCCGGGCCGCCTGCCTGCACACCTCGTCGTCGCAGATGCAGTTGCCCACCATGTTGACGCCCATGTCCGTCGGCGAACGGTAGGGAGATTCCCCCCACACCCGCTTGAACAGGGTATTGAGCACGGGAAAAATTTCGATGTCCCGGTTGTAGTTGACCGTCGTGATCCCGTAGGCGTCCAGATGGAACGGGTCGATCATGTTGACGTCGGACAGGTCCGCTGTCGCTGCCTCATAGGCCACGTTGACCGGATGCTTGAGCGGCAGGTTCCAGATCGGGAAGGTTTCAAACTTGGCGTAGCCGGCCTTGATGCCGCGGTGGTTGTCCTGATATACCTGGCTCAGGCAGGTCGCCATTTTTCCGCTGCCCGGGCCGGGCGCGGTCACCAGCACGAGGGGCCGTGTGGTTTTGACATATTCGTTTCTCCCCAGGCCTTCGTCGGACACGATGAGGTCCACGTTCGTAGGGTAGCCTGCGATCGGATAATGATGATAGACCGGCACGCCCTGGCTGACGAGCCTCTCCGCGAAATGATCGGCCGCCGGCTGGTTGGCGTAGCGGGTCATGACCACGGAGCCCACATACAGGCCAATGCTCCGGAAGGCATCGATCAGACGAAGCACGTCCAGGTCGTAGGTGATCCCCAGGTCCCCGCGGACCTTGCTTTTTTCGATGTCGTTGGCGTTGATCACGACGATGATTTCCACCTGCTCGCGGAGCTTGAGGAACATCCGGACCTTGCTGTCGGGCAGAAAGCCGGGCAGGACGCGGGAAGCGTGGTAATCGTCAAACAGCTTGCCGCCCAGTTCCAGATACAGCTTGCCGCCGAAATGGCTGATCCTCTCCAGAATGTGCTCGGATTGCAGACGGGTGTACTTCTCGTGGTCAAAGCCAATCTTCATGATTTCCTCCATTCCAGGGTTCCAAAGAGCATGCACATACGCGGGCTTTCCCCGCTTTCAACCGTTTTTCCGGCGGGACCGCCTGGGCAAAAGGGCCGTCACATCCCCCTCGGCGATGGCGCTGAGCCATTCGTCCGGCAGGGCGTCCCAGTCGATCCCCTCCCGCTGGGCGATGTCTAAAAATTCTTCCATCGTATCCGCGCGGGAAAGGGCGTCCACCGTTTCCTGGGAGATGCTGATTTCCTCCGCTTCGGGGCCTTCCGTCATCCGCCGGTTTTTCATACCGCCGGCGCCCCCAGCGCGCCGACCGGCAGCAGGGAACCCACGCCCGCGATCTGCAGGACGATGGTGACAACCCCGATCACCAGCATGTACAGGGCAAACCATTTAAAGGAAATGCGGTTGACCAGGCGCAGCATGGCCCGCATGGTCAGAAGGCCAACGACGAAAGAAACCACCATGCTGACCGCCAGCGGAACCGCCATCGTCCCCAGGAGGGACATCGCCTGCGTGTCGTGCAGCAGGTCCTTCCCCTCCATCAGGAGGCTGCCCAGCACGGCGGGCGCGCTCATCATGAAGCTGAAGCGGACCGCCGTGGAACGGCTCAGGCCGGACACCGTTCCGCCGAAGATGGAGGAACCGCTGCGGCTGATGCCGGTCATCAGGCCCAGGCACTGGCAGCAGCCCATCGAAACGGCGTGTTTATAGTCCACCTCATGGATGCCCCTGCTGTGCCGACCTCCGCCCAGCTTTTCCACCAGGTACATGAGCAGAGCCGTCACCAGGAAAAAGATCCCCAGAAAGCCGCCCGCGTTCAGCCGGTCAAAGGCGTCGCCCAGCAGCACCTTAAAGATCAGCGCCGGAATGGAGGCGATGATCAAAAGCAGCAGGGTCTTGGAGCGGAAGAGGTTTTTCAGTATTTTCAGCCACTCCGGCCACAGCACGATGATGACCGCGGCCAGGGTGCCCACGTGCATCAGCACCGTGACCATCGTCGCCACGCTCGGGTCAATGGTCAAGCCGAAGGCCTGTTCAAACAGCATCATATGGCCGCTGGACGAAATCGGCAGAAACTCCGCTACGCCCTGGATGATCCCCAGAAGGATCGCCTGAAAGATATTCATGCCCTGCCTCCTTCAGCCTTGTTCAGCACCCGTTTTTCCGCCCAGACATAGACCGCTCCCATCCCGGCGAGGGTCAGGATGATCAGGGCGTAGACCACCCAGCGGGTATAGCTCGGCTCATCCAGCGCGAACATCCACCCGACCATCGCGCCGATCCCGCACAGGGTGAGCAGGGCCGGCAGCCAGCGCACAAACACATTCCTTGCGTTTTGATATTGCTTGCACAGCACGCATACCAACGCAAAGCAGACGACTGCGCTGAGCAACTGCTCCAGCCGCAGGAAGCCCAGGCGGATGCACTCGACCCGCAGGCTTTCAAACAGCATCTGGCCCAGGCAGAAATAAAACAGCGTCATCGAAAGACCGTTCGCCCTGGACGGGCCGCGCTTTCCCTGCCGGATCAGGCAAAAGACAAACAGAAGCAGCGCCCACGCAGCCTCCCAGACGAAGACCGCCATGTACCACACAGACCTGCCCCACATGGAGACGGACCAGCAGACGGGGAAAAACTGGAGCGCTTCATTCTGCACCAGCTCCCCCAAACCGACCTGGTCCAGTGAAAACTCCGCCGCCCGCATCACTGCGATCAGCAGCATCCCGAAGGGAGCGAACAGCTCCAGGTACATGTTCCCTTTTTCCTTAAGCAGCATTCCCGCGAGCCATATCCCGAGATAGACGCCAAGCAGCCCGCCGAACACAGACCAGGGCGCCGGGGAAGAAACCGGGAAGCCGTGCACGGAAAGATAGGTGGCCTGGGTCATGATCAGGTAGACCAGCTTGGAAAGCGCGACGCCGAGGACAGCGCCCATCGGCAGCGCCGCCCAGGCGATCGCCGTTTTCTTCCCATATTTTTTCAGATACAATGCATACAGCGCTGTGCACAGCACAGCGCCGCCTGCAAGGATCCCGACGTACAGCCAGTTGATTGAACCAAACATTTACAGATTCCTCCGGTTCCGAAGCGGGATCATTTGCCTTCGCCCTCCCAGGCGGAAGCAAAATAAATGATATCATATAGGTTGCGGATGTTGTCCAGCTCCGGCTCGTTGACCTTCTTGCCGCCCAGCACCATGATCGCCGAGTCGCCGCCGTCCAGGTTATAGGCGGTCTGAACGCCCAGGGACGCGATCAGGTCGGAAAACTCGTACAGCGTCATGCCGTGGCTGTTGGTGTTGCCGGTGGTAACGACCACCTTATAGGTCAGCGCGTCTACCTGGCACAGGGCAATCCGGCGGCGAAGCTCGTCGGTGCGGATGCTGTAATCGAAGGTGATGGGCCTCTGCTTGCCGTTGATCACCAGGGCGGGCCCAAAGGAAATGGCGTTGATCACGCGGTTTCCGTCAAAGGCGGCCGGAATGTCGCCGCGCTTCGCCCCTTCGATGATGTGGAAATCGCCGGCGGCGTCCACCAGCAGAATATCGCGCGAACCGTCCAGGTCGTTCTTGTACAGGGCTCCCTGGCGGAGCAGGTAGACGCTCTTCTGCATCACGTAGTTATCGCCGGTAAAGGCAAAGACCGCGTTGACCAGGGTGGACAGATAGGTGGCGTTCAGCTCCGCGGAGCTTTTGAACGTCCCGCCCGCCGCGGCCGTGCGCAGCTGGGAAGCGTCCTGAATTTTGATATCCGCCTCCCAGTACCCAAGGTACGGGTTCATCGTGTGGTGGGTGATCTGGACGCTGATCGTCGGGTCCTCATAGCTGGACAGGCCCTTAAAACCCTTGGGGTCCGGCTCTTTTCCGCCGGTATCGTCAATGGGCAAAAGGAAATCGGCGCGGGGGCTGCCGTTGACCGTATCCGGCACGGGGGTCGCGGCGTTCAGGCTGAAGGCCATCGCGGAAGCGGAGACCGTCAGAAGACCGGCCAGCAGCAGGGCAAAAAGCTTATTTTTCATGAATCAGTTCTGTTCCTCTCTTCCGTCCAGGGTAAAGGTCTGTTCTCCGGAAATGTCGTTTACTTCCGTCTCCTCCGGCATCGGCACAGCCGGGACAAAGCCGTCAAAGGAAACGGGCTCGCTTTCATCGTCCTCCACCGCTGCACTGTCGTCCCGGACGGGCATGGCGGCCTCCAGGGTCTTGCCGCCCGCGTACAGGTATGTCAGCTCCGTGACCGGCGGGGAAAACCGGAAGGGAATATAATACCCTTCGTCGAACATCTTGTTGATGATGTCATAGCGCTCATGTTCCCGCCAGCCGCCCAGGGTGGAATAACTGACAGCGTCCACCCGGCAGTTGGGCAGGGCGCTGCGCAGGCCGGAGACGATGTTGGAGGGCACCGGAATATCGTCTGAATAGTTGTTGCTGTTGAACAGCCAGAGCCTTTCCAATTTATAAAGGCCTTTCAGCGGCTCATAGTCCTGCACGCGGTTAAAGCAGATGTTAAGGTCGCGCAGCTCGGTCAGCCCCGCCAGGGCGGAAATGTCGTGAATGTCGTTCTTGAACAATTCCAGATATTCAAGGTCCTTGAGCTCGCGCAGGGGCGTAATGTCCCGAAGGTTGATGTTGCAGGCCAGGATCAGCACCCGAAGCTGGGGAAGGTAGTGCAGAAAGCTCACGTCCTCCACCAGGTTGTGGCCGATGTCCAGGGCCAATAGCTTCGTGCAGTAGCGCAGGACCGAAAAATCCGCGCTCCTGTGCGGGTCGGACTTATTGTTGTGCAGGGTGGAAAACGCCGTCTGGTCCGTCCGGATCGAGTGCTCGCTGATCCGCATCGTCCAGCCGAACTCGATGTCCGGGAATTCGGCCTTCATCTCGTTGATCCGTGTGCGGTAAACGTCCGTGGCGAACATGTCCACTTTTTTCAGGTTCGGAAACTTATGCAGAAAATGATAAAACTCCTCCCACGCCACCACGCGCTGGGACCCAAGGTCGATATGCTCGGCGTCGACGGGATAGCTTACGTTCACATATTTTGCCCTTTCAACCTGTTCCCCCTGGCACAGCGCGGCCGTCAGCACAGCCAGAGCCACCAGGAGAAACATCAGCGCTTTACGCATCTACAGGCCCACTCCTTTCCATACCTTGCGGATTATAGCATAAACCTCTTAAAAACACAACCGACCTAAAGGGCGGTTTACAAAGATGTTACATTTTTATAGGTTCGATCCGGGCTCCCCCGCGAATCCCGGGCGTTCTTTCCGTTCCGCCGGACGCTCCTCCATTCATGAAGCTTTTGTTACGATTCCTTATTTTTTTTGTAATAGAATTGCCTTTACTTTATCTTTCGGAATATGGTATAATTAACCTGTCATGCGAACAATTCTTTCGCATAGAAAAAAACTGTTCGGATAGGATGAGGAGGTATTTCAACATGAAGCTTCGTTCCGTCGTTTCCGTCCTGCTGGCCGCCGCGCTGCTGCTGTCCTGCACCGCCGTGCTGGCTGAGGACAAGGTCCAGGTCTCCATCTGGTCCACCTTCACCAACGATCAGGATGCGTATCTGCGCAAGACCGCGGAAGATTTCAACGCTTCCCAGGACAAGTACGAAGTCACCGTCCAGACCCAGCCCAACCAGAACTTCACCAGCACCGTTTACAACGCCGTGGTCAACCATGAAGGCCCCGACATCATCTTCAACTATGCTTCTGAAGCTTCCAAGTATGTAGGCGCCGGCCTGGTCGCCAACCTGGACGAATACATCTACGACGAAGAAATCGGCATCCCGGATTTCGACAATCTGCTGCCCGGCTATCTGCAGGATGAAATCAACGGCTTTGAAGACGGCCACATCCACTACCTGCCCGGCGCCACCACCGGCCCCATCCTCTATTATAACAAGACCATGCTGGAAGAACTGGGCCTGGCCGTTCCCTCTACCTGGGCTGAACTGGAAGAAGTCTGCAAGGCCATCAAGGCTGCCAAGCCCGAAGTGACCCCCTTCGGCATCGACTCCAAGGTAGACATCACCCAGACCGTCATGCTGGAAAGCGGCGCCACCTATATCGACGTGGAAAACAAGCAGGTCGGCTTTGCCGGCGCTGTGGACGCTGTGGCTTGGCTGGGCAAGCAGATCCAGGACGGCCTGTTCACCCTGACCGCTCCTTCCGGCGGCTACTTCTCCAATGACTTTAACTCCGGCCTGGTCGCGATGTACTACGGCTCCTGCGCGGGCGTTCCCTACATCGCGCCCGACGGCTTTGAGTACGGCGTGGCTCCCGCTCCCACCAACAAGAGCGAAAACGCTGCTTACACCATCTGGAACCGCGGCCCCATCGTCTTCTCCGCCAACGGCGAGGAAGCTGCTGAAGGCGCTTACATGTTCGTCAAGTACATGCTGACCACCCCGGAAATCGCTGAAGGCTGGGCCGAGGCCATGATCGCCCTGACCCCCTGGATCAACGCTCAGCAGGTCGAAGGCTATACCGAATTTGTCGCCGGTCAGCCCGCTCTGGCTGCCGTTGAGAGCAACTTCTTCATCGGCGTTTCCTTCCCCTCTGTGACCGGTTCTTCCGAAACCCGTGACGCCATCGGCGAGATGATCACCGTCATCGGCGGCGGCGCGGATGCCGCGGAAGCTCTGGCTGCCTGCGTCGAAACCTGCAACAACGCTCTGCAGGGCAAATAATCCATCCACAACCGGAGAATCGGGTTCGCCCGGTTCTCCTATTTTTTTGAGATCCAAGGAGGACATGCCGCATGCAAGTAAAGCTGAAAGACATTACGAAAAAGTTCGGTAGTTTTACCGCTGTCAATACCTTCTCCGTCACTTTGGAGGACGGGGAAATGATCTGCCTGCTGGGCCCCTCCGGCTGCGGCAAGTCCACCATCCTGAACATGCTTTCCGGCATCCTGCCCGTGACCAGCGGCGAAATCTGGTTTGACGACGACAACGTCACCAAGGAACCGCCCGAAGAGCGCGGCATTGGCCTGGTCTTTCAGAACTACGCCCTGTATCCCCACATGACGGTGCTGGAAAACATCTGCTTCCCGCTGGAAATCAAAAAGGTGCCCAAGGCCGAGCGGATCGAGCGGGCCACCGCCATGGCGAAAATCGTCCACGTGGACCAGCTGCTGAACCGCAAGCCCAAGGAGCTGTCCGGCGGACAGCAGCAGCGCGTCGCCATCGCCCGCGCCCTGGTCAAGCAGCCCCGCCTGCTCCTGCTGGACGAGCCGCTGTCCAACCTGGACGCCCGCCTGCGCCTGGAAATGCGCGAGGAGATCCGCCGCATTCAGCTGGAAACCGGCGTTACCGCCATCTTCGTCACCCACGACCAGGAAGAGGCCATGGCCATTTCCGACCACATCGTGCTGATGAAGGACGGCGTCATGCAGCAGTATGACAAGCCCCAGGCCCTCTATGACGGGCCGGCCAACCAGTTCGTCGCGGACTTCCTGGGCAATCCTCCGATCAACAACATTCCCGGCACCGTCAAGAACGGGGAGTTCGTCACCGAGGACGGCTCCGTCCACGCCAAGCTGAGCATTCTTTCCGGCATTCCGGACGGCAAAAAAATCAACCTGTCCGTCCGCAGCGAGAGCTTCGTCCCCAAGGAAGCCGGCGCGCCGGATACCGTGCCCTGCGTCTGCACCGGCGTTTATACCATGGGCAAGGACGAAACCGCTTCCTTTACCCTGGGCAGCACGCCCTTCCACGCCTACATCGACCAGGAGGAAGGGCTGATCAAGGGCCAGACCATTCACCTGGGCTTTAAGAACCGCGGCGTTTTCGTGTTTGATCGCGAATCGGGGGTGCGCCTCAAATGACACAGAAAATCCCGTTTGAAAAGACAGCGGGCAGGAAGAAACACCACCGCCGCAACGAGCGGCGCATCCTGTTTCATTTCGTCCTGTTCACCGCTTTGGCGGTCCTGCTGATCGCCGCCGGCATTTACGGCCGGATCCAGCTGAACAAAATCGCAGAGCAGCAGATCGCTTCCTCCCGCCAGAGCCTCCTGGTGGACGAAACCACAAGCCTGCTCAAATCCGCCGCCGAGGCCAGCGCGGGAAGCCAGCAGGAGCGCACGAAAATTTCCAGCGGCCTTTCCTCCAGATCCCGCAGCATCAAATCCTCCACCGCGGAAATGATTGAGGCGGGGAAATCCAACGAGGAAATCGTTTCCTCCATCGTGGATACCCTGAGCGCCGCCGCCGTCTCCCGCCTGACCGGCGAGGACGAAGCGACCCAGGCCCTTAAAAAGAAGGTGGAAGACAGCCTCTCCTCCCAGCGCGCTTCGCTGATCGAAAATGGCCTTTCTAAGGTGGAAGGCGCTCTGTCCGCCCTCTCCATGGGGGACATCCGCAAGAACCTGGACAGCAAGATGGAGCACTACACCTTCATGTATTACAGCCCGCTGATGATCACCATCGGCATCATCTTCCTGGTGATCGGCCTGTTCATGGGCTGGGTGCACTTCTTCTGCAGCCGGGATTTCCGCGTCAAGGTGGCGGACATCGTGGAGCCCCTCGATTATCTGCTGCCCTTCTTCGTGGGCGTCATCGTGTTTACCCTGTACCCCACCGTCCGCGTGTTCATCATGGCCTTCCAGCAGCGCTATAAGCTGACCGGCGAATTCAACGGCTGGGGCCTGGGCAACTTCCACGACGTGCTGTTCGGCGTCAACACCAAGCTCCCGCAGGCCCTGGGCAACACCTTCCTGTACGTGCTTTTGACCGTGCCGATCTCGGTGGCCATTTCGATCCTGCTGGCCTACCTTTTGAACCAGAAGATCAAGCTGCGCGCCCTGTTCCACACGGCGTACTTCCTTCCCATGGTCACCTCCGCTGTCGCAGTCGGCATGGTCTGGAAATTCATGTTCAACGGCGATTACGGCATCCTCAACTGGCTGCTGGGCCTGTTCGGCGGGCCGAAGATCCCGTGGCTGACCAGGCCGGAATATTCGATGGCCGTCATGGTCATCTACGGCATCTGGGACAGCCTGCCGATGACCATCATTCTGCTGATCAGCGGTCTGCAGAACATTGACGAGCACTATTACACCGTCGCCAAGGTGGACGGGGCGAAGGCCAAGCGGATTTTCTTCCGTATCACCGTGCCGCTTCTTTCCCCCACCATCGGTCTGGTGCTGATCATCAACAGCATCTCCGCTTTCAAGGTGTTTAACTCCGTGGTCGTCCTCTTCTCCGGCACCCCGGGCCCGATGTACAATATGTACACCATGGTCTACTACATCTATGAGCAGATCAACACGAGCCTGGAATACGGCCGCGCCGCCGCCGCTTCGCTGATCCTGTTCGCTGTGATTCTGGTCTTCACCATGCTCCAGCGGCTGATCCAGCGCAAGTGGACGTACAATTAAGGAAGGAGCGTGATTCAGATGAAAAACAGTCAGCAAAGCAAAGCACGCTCCGCCGGTACCTGCCTGGTCATCACCGGGCTGGTGCTCCTCGCCGTATTCGTCATCGGCTTCCTTTCCTTCGGCAGCAAGACGCCCGGCGACTACGCCGTCAATGACGAAACCCGCCTTCAGGCGGTTCAGAACGCTCAGGCGGCTGAACGCCAGGCCCGGAATACCATCAGCAACCCTCTGAACGAACTGATCAAATACTATGAGGGCATGAACTATCAGGAAGCCGCGAAGCCCTTCCTGGAGCTCAGGGATGCCCTTGCCTCCGGCGCTCCTGTCACGGCGGACATGAACAGCCGCATCCAGGGCATCGTCAGCGTCGACGGCGTGGAAAACGAAGTCCCCGTCATCAGCAACATCCAGCGCCAGCTGAACATCATCTACACCAGCCAGCAGGAAGCGGAAGCACAGCAGGCCGCCATCGGCACCCAGAACGGCGTCGCCGCCGCGAACCGCAGGGCCTGGCTAGCCGGGATCTCCAACACCGCCTGGCTGTTGCTGATCCTCCTGTCGCTGGTGCTCCTGGGCGCAGGGTTTTACCTCAACCACGGCTACGGGATGCGCAAGGCCCTGAGCCAGACTCTGCTCTACCTGCTGCTCCTCCTGGGCGCCCTGATCATGATCTTCCCGTTTTACTGGATGATCTCCTCTTCGCTGAAAACCAGGCAGGAAGTATCCCTGTTCCCGCCGCAGTTCGCTCCTTCCAAATGGTTCAACTTTGAAAACTATCGCCTGGCCGCCAACACCGCCCCCTTCGCGCGGTACTTTATCAACTCCGTCGTGGTGTGCGTCTGCAGCGTCGCGGTAGTCACCTGTTCCACCATTCTGGCGGCCTTCGCCTTCTCCCGGCTTAAGTTCCCCGGCAGGGAAATCATCTTTACCGCCCTGCTCAGCATGATGATGCTCCCGTTCGAAATGCTGATCATCACCAACTATTCGACGGTCATCCGCCTGGGCTTTAACGACAGCCTGCCGGCCCTGGTATTCCCCTTCATCGCATCTATTTTCTATACCTACATCATGCGCAACTTCTTCATGTCCATTCCGGACAGCCTGTACTGGTCCGCCAGGGTGGACGGCTGCAGCAACTGGCGCTATCTGTGGAAGGTCATGGTGCCCATCGCCCGTCCTTCCCTGGTCACGGTCGTGCTGCTGAACGCTCTGGCCTCCTGGAACAGCTTCATGTGGCCACTACTGGTCATCAAATCCACCAACAACCGCACCCTGCCCTTCGGTCTGTACGCGTTCACGACGGAGGCCGGCTCCTATCAGGAGCTGATCATGGCCGCCGCTACGATCGTCGTCCTGCCGATGATCATCCTCTTCCTGTTCTGCCGCAAGCAGATCCTCAACGGCGTCGCCCGCGGCGGCATCAAGGGATAAAGACCGCAGAAGCCTTACAGGCGGTTCAATAAACAGCGAAAAAACAGAGCCCGTACCTTTCCTTTCTGGAAACGGGCTCTGTTTTGCTGTACAATAAATCCGCGCCCTATCCGGCGCAATCGATTCCAGAGAGGACAGAAAATGATCATCGACTTTCACACCCACACCTTCCCGGATAAAATCGCCGCCGCCGCTGTGGAAAAGCTGATGCATGCCAGCCATACCCGGGCGTTTACGGACGGCACCGCCGCAGAACTGCAGAAAAGCAGGATCTCCGCCGGGATCGACAGGTGCGTCGTTCTCCCGGTAGCCACCAGCGAACGTCAGGTGCCCCACATCAACGACGCTGCCATCCGGATGAACGAATCGGCGGAGCAGACGGGACTTTATTCTCTCGGCGCCATGCACCCGGATTTTGAAGGCTGGCATGAGGAGCTGGGCCGTCTGGCCGCCGCGGGCATCCGCGGCGTCAAGCTGCACCCGCCCTATCAGCATACGGACATCGACGATCCCCGGTATCTGCGGGTACTGACCCGGGCCGGAGAGCTTGGCCTGTTCGTGGTCATCCACGCCGGCCTGGACGTAGGTCTCCCCGGCGACACCAGCGCCGTGCCGGAAAAAACCGCCCGCGCCCTGCGCCAGGCCGGCCCCGTCACCATGGTCTGCGCTCATATGGGCGGCTGGCGCTGCTGGGAAGAGGCGGCGGATCTCCTGGGCTCCATGGGCGTCCTGATCGACACGGCCTTTTCCATCGGCCGCATGACCCCCGCTCCCGGCGATGACGCATGGAAGAAAGATAAACTCCAGATGCTCGACGACTGCGCCGCCCTTCGCCTGATCCGCCTCTTCGGCAAGGACCGGGTGCTCTTCGGCACAGATTCCCCCTGGGCGGATCAGCAGGCTGACCTCCAGCATTTCCTCTCCCTGCCGCTTTCCCCGGACGAGCAGAAAGCCATCCTCTCTGAAAACGCCGCCCGTCTGATGGGCTGGCAGGATTCTGAAGGTAATTAAACAGCATATACCAAAAAGCAAAAGCCGCCCCGGGGAACCACATTGCCCCGGGACGGCTTTTGCGCTTATTCTTGTTCTTTTATTCCTGTTCTTCTCCGGCTTTGTGTTCGCCGTTCTTGTGTTCCTTCTGGTTTTCTTTCTTCTCATCCTTGTCGCGCTGGCGGTCCTTGTGTTTCTCCTGCTTGACGTTGACGCGGAGATACAGCACCCGGTGGCCGTCCGTTTCCGTCACGGTAATGTGCAAATTCTCATACTGGAAATGGTCGCCCTTGGCTGGAATCTTGTCCAGCTGCTCCGTTACCCAGCCGCCGACGGAAACGCTGTCCGTCTCCGGTTCGTTCAGGTCGAACAGCTGGCAGAAGTCTTCAAAATTCGCCGATCCCTCGACCAGCCAGGCCGTTTCAGACAGGCGTCGGAATTCTTCTTCTACCTCGTCGTGCTCGTCCCAGATCTCGCCCACCAGCTCTTCCAGGATATCCTCCATGGTCACAATGCCCAGAGTGCCGCCATACTCGTCCAGCACCACGGCGATGTGCGTCTTTTTCGCCTGCAGCAGCTTGAGCAGATCGTCCAGCTTTTCAGAAGGATGCGTAAACAGCACCGGGCTCAGCAGCTCGCGAAGGGGCTTCTTGGTCAGCTGACCGTCCTCATACAGGTCCTTCTGGTGGACGACGCCGATGATATTGTCGATCGTATCCTCAAAGACAGGCAGACGCGAAAACCCGGTCTTGGAGAACAGCTTCGCGACCTCCGCTGTCTCTTCATCGATCGCAACCGCTTCCACGTCCACGCGGTGGGTCAGAATGTCCTCCGCCTTCATATCGCCAAACTCGATGGCGTTGCGCAGCAGGTTGACCTCACCGTCGTCGATGGCGCCCTCCTCCTGGACCTCATCGACCAGCATCAGCAGTTCCTCCTGGGACATTTTGTCGTCCGAGTCCCCCGGGAACAGCTTGGTCAGGAGCTTCTGCCACTGACCGAACAGGAAATTGAGCGGCGAAAACAGCACCATCAGAAATTTAAGAATCGGAGCGGAAAATTTGGCAAAGCTTTCCGGATAATCCTTGGCGATGGTCTTGGGGGAAATCTCACCGAAGAGCAGAACCACCAGCGTAATCACCGCCGTGGAAATCGTGGCTCCGGCATCACCGAATTTCCGTACAAAAAAGATGGTCGCGATGGCCGTCAGCAGGATATTGACCAGATTGTTGCCGATCAGCACCGTAGAAATCAGCTTATCATACTGCTCCGAAAGCTTCACCGCCAGCTCCGCCTTTTTGTCGCCATGCTCGGCCATGGTCTTTATCCGTGTCTTGTTCATGACGGAAAAGGCCGTTTCCGAGGCCGAAAAGAAAGCAGAGCCAAGCACACACAAAACCATCCACAGAATCGTCTGCAGAGTATAGGTATCCATCCAGATTTCAAACTCCTTCAAGTAATCAAATAAACGCATATAAGAGCAAAAAGACACATCCAGCCCGCATCCCGGACCGGATATGTCTTTTTCATTTTATCCGTAACCGCGTTGACAGTCGCCTGTATCGCTGTCCATCGAAACTCAAAACCTCCCGGCAGATCAAATGCCGAAAACAAGAATCAAAAGCTGTAACATATTTTATTTTATCATATTATCCGAATCGCGTCAATCAGTTTGTTTGGAATAGATGGATAAATACAGAAATACAGAAACAACCTCAACTATTTCGTCCCTCGCTTTGCTCCTCGGTAAATCCACCGGCGGGCTATTTTTTTAAATATATAAATCGCTCCGCAGATCTGCGGAGCGATAATGTGTATTCACATTCTTCAGACCAGTCACTATACCAAAGGTCAGCCGTTGCGGTAATCAAATCATCATTAACTAGGTATTCTGAAGCCAGTTCGTCGGAATCTTCACCAGCAGCTGATCGCTCAACAAGTTCAGGAGGAATATGGCTGACCAAGATGAATTGTCTTTTTCCAAGCTTCTCAGCAGCATCATATATCTGTGTTATCGTTGCTAATCCTTTCAGTGTAGAAAGAATTGCAGGACGATACTCGTCCATTTTAAAGTGAACCGAATCTGAAATACGTTTTGTAGCTTGAGCAAATGACAGCAACGCAGGTGCTACATTGTTTTGGATCGAGTCCTTTAATGCCGCAAGGGGTTCCATCGTGGAGGAAATGATTTTTGCCAGTTCACTCAAATCCAAATCTGATCACCACCTTGAATAGTTGCTTATTCTCTCTGTCGCTGTTCTCACATTCCCCGACCGCAGTAGGTGCTTACGGATTATGGAAGTAACGAGCAGCTTCTGAAAACATCAGAAACACCTCTCACTCTATTTCTCCAAACCCAGCATATTTCCTGCATCCCAGTCAGTCTTTTACCCTTTTATGCCTTCAAAAGCATCTGCTCCCTCGCCAGTGACAGCCCTGTATTCCCTCATCTGTTTCAACACTTCATAAATAACTCTTCTTCGCTCTTCATAATCAGCCTCAAGATCCGCCTTCAGATCATTCTCATAGTGCTCAAGCCATTCACCGTACAAAACCTCTTCAGCCTTTTTCCGTGCTAATGCCGCTTCCTCGATCCGCTCATAACGGCCAAGGTAGTAATGCTGCTTGCGGAATGTGATGGTTCCTTTTCAATTTTTACAGCCCATGATTCCAAGACAATAGTGTCATTCAATTCTTTGGTTATAACTTCTGTAATTTCATTTGCCTTGATAATTGCAGCACGATATTGTAACCCAACCTCAACTATTTCGTCCCCGGTTTGACAACTATGGAAGTGGACCGCGGAAAAAAGGAAAGGAGCCCACAAGCCCCAAAAATTACATGGCCTCTAATAAAAAAGTGTTTCATCAAAAAAACGCCTGGACATAAATCCAGACGTTTGAAAGTAAACAGATTAAGCCCGAGTAATTTCTCCCTGACTCAGACAACAGGTGCAATTTGGGTTCATATTGACGCCTTCACGCTTAGACTGTTGTGCAAGAAAACGGTGCAGAGATTTTGGAAGTCGAAGTTTGAACTAACCGGAGTAAGAGTCGAGCGAATCTGGTGCAGGAATTTCAACGTTGTTCTCTATGGCTGCAAGGAGCCATTCGTGCTTTGCATCTTCGGCATTCTTTAACGCTTCTTCAAGGCTTTCGCCGCTGCTGATGCAGCCGGGCAGATCTGGAAAGGAAACAACAAACCCGCCTTCAGCAGAGTCAGGAATCAGTTCCATCCGATATGGCAGCTTCATATAATGATCAATCTTATTCATCACAGTCTGCCTCACTTTCAAACAGTCCAAAGCTACCTTGTCACTATCACGTTTTTACTTGTTAGCAACAGACCTCTTAACTGTCTTGATCAGACAGCGTTTTCTTGTTCCAGCATATGAATAGCATCTTCCACGGTTTTTTTAGTTGGCAAAGATAGTGACTGTGTCCAACCGTATGGAATTGGATTGCTAACTTTTCCTGCCGGTCTAAAAGTTGGTTTATTGGAGTATAGTTGTTCCCCGAAGCATTCATTTATCTTTTGGGGGCATAGAATAAACCCATTTTCTTTAAATACTACAATCCCTTTCAAATAATGCCATCCCTCTTCAGGTTTTCGTCCCTTTTGCAGTATCTGTCTAATGCATTCAGGATTATACTTTTCGTCTCCCATATCAGCTAGCTTAATCGAACCGGTTTGTGATGTCAAATTGTCATAATAGATGGCACGGCTTCGAGTAGCATTTTTTGCTTTCTCATTTAGCGTTTGATTTCCAAGATCAACTTCTGGCATATTGGGCATCTGAATATCTTCAGGAGCATATCCGGCTTCAAGTAATTCACTTAAAGGTTTTCTCGTGACCTTTTTCGTCATTGGGTTAGTATTCTTTCTCGTTTTCTTTTCTTGCGTCGGTACAATAATAATTGGCTTATCCAATGTGAAGACTAGTGCAGGAGCATTGTCAATCATGGTTACTGTCCCCACAATGCGATACTTGTATTCCATGTTCCAACCCATATTATCAAATAAGACATTTGAGAATCCTCTGCATGAGCATCTTTTCATGGTTGATTTAGAATTAATACTGTTGCAAACCCAGTGAATTGAATCTGGACATGATTCCGACGCTCTTACGATCAGTACTTGCATAATAGGGTTATATGCAATCTCAACATATTCTGCCAAGTCACCAGCACAGGAGAGTTTTTGCTTCGCAAAGGCGTTAAAAGCGATACCATTTCTATCAATAGTGAAATAAACCTTCTCTTTTAACGCACATAATTCTGCAGATACTTTTTCTACGCCTGTAAAGTCATGAGTCCCGAATGACTTTTTATCCGGCTTAAGCTCATTCATTTTTTCACGGATTCTCCGAACCTGCTCTGCGAAAGCATCTAATTGTTCCTCATTATCTTCTTTCAGATCAATATCGGGTGAATCAGGAAACAATGTATAGTCATCCGAATCTATACTTGTCCTATACTGAAAAGACTGAGCTTCAGATGCAGGTTGTCCGACAGTGCCAAGTATCACTTGTCCTCTGTCTTTCTCAATGCTTCCGCCCATTTGAGCTAGATCATCTTCTGCCATTCCATAAGCACGAAGCGCTGCCCGATTATAGTCTTCAGCACAGTAACCCCTCCAGCACGGGACAACAGTAACAAAGCCTTTAAGTGCACCATCTGTATATATTTTCATATCAGGCAGTTGTCCGCTCCATCCTCCCTTATTTGCAGCAAGTAATCGCTGTGTAAGAAGGAAATCTTCTGGGTTGACTATTCCGACATGTTGATCCTCTGCATAAAACGATGGCAGAATTCCTGTATTCTTCTTTGCCTTATGTGTCAAATAGCTTTCGGTTACTGTTTTCTGTGCAAGAATATCCCCACATCTTCTTTCATTGACCAGAATGCTCAGCACTGATGAAGGCGACCACTTTACCTCTCCACCGCGCTTTTTTCCTGAAGCAGAAATATGAACATGCGTTTTTCTCTGCAATCGAGTCAATGTCCCCGCAATAGTCTTCAATGAGTACCCGGCAAGATACATCATGAATGCTAACTGAACGGTCTTTGCCTCTTCCTCGTCAACGGTTATCTTATTCTTCCCGATCTTCTTGTAGCCCAGCAAGTCTGGAACCAAATACTGCCCTTGAGAAAAGCGCATAAAATACGAGGCCAACATGGCTTCAGATTTTTTATGGCTTTCCTCCTGAGCCACAAGAGAGAGAACCTGAAGGGTAAAATCAGCTGTTTTATCCAGTGTATACAAGTTCTCCGATTCAAAGAAAATGCCCACAGGATTTGGAAGGCTTCTTAAAGCATATATGATGCTCATACAATCCATTAAATTTCTGCTTAATCTTGATAGGTTTTTAACGACGATTACATCAAATTTACCTGCTTTTGCATCCTCCAGCATTTGCAGAAGCCCTATCCTTTTTTCGGTGCTTGTAGCAGTTATGCCTTCGTCGGAATACATGGCCATCAGTTTCCACTGTGCTTGTTTCCTAACAAACTTAATATAATAATTCCTTTGTAACTCGAATGAAGTTGCCTGAGAAATACCATCCGTAGATACTCGGCAATAAACCACCACCCTCAGTCTTTGAGACATGTCAAATAGTCCCGGTGTTTTCTTTGCCGGAAACATGGTAATCTTTGACATATCTCTTGATTTGCCGTACTCAAGATGTATTTTTTCTCTTTCTGACAATCCTGATGTATCATTTAACCATAGGTCTTCCTGGTTACTTTTTGCTTGATGGAGACCCCTACTGAGGCTCGGAACATACTTCTCTGGCATTTGGACACCTCTTACCTCTTGGATATATTTAATCTTTTTCCTGATCACCAACTACAACATATCGGTTGAGATTGATATAGATGGTTTTCGAATCCGGTAGAAGCCTTCCAGGAAATCGTAACGATGGAGAATCTTCTGGTACGCCAATCAGCCTGGAGATGTAGCTTAAAAACCTTAAGCTATTAAAATGGCAACAATACTCATTGATTGTTTTTCTTTCAGTTTTTTTATCGATTCCATCATAAATTATGTGAAATGAGTTTTTGTCTCTTTCGCATTTCTCTATAAACAGTTGTTTCTTGCTTTCATTAACTCTAAGATGAATATAGCGTGGATAATCCAGTTCAACAATCGTGCTATAGAGCATCCTAACTCTTCCAGATGTGAAGTACATCGATATGCCGACATTAGTCATCTTTATTCACACCCTTCTCCATTGTAGAAAAGAGTTCCAATTGTTCAAGTGATGGCATCTCTATTCTGTTCTTATGGTTTTTCTTGCTAGTGCCGAAACCATCTTCTGGCAAATCTGACGAATACCGCGCTTCTTGCTTATAACGTTTGTTCTTTCCTGCTTTTCTTGCTTCTTTAGCCTCTTGTTTTTCCAGTTCCATAAGCTCTATTTCTAAGTGTATTTGTTCAGCCTGTGGCCCGAGATCTTCATCTGTAACTCCAGCAGCTATTAAACCGCGTGTCGTCATTAAACGGCTGTCATCTTCATCCAATTCGAATACAAGATAAAATTCGTCATCAGAGTTGATCTGACGAGCAGGAGTACCACCTATTCTGTATGAATAGCCTTTACTCCAACCCATCATTTTATAAAGTCTAGTTCCCAATGGTCTACCCGTTATTTTTTTACAATACTTTTTTCCATTCCGATAATTGCACCATCTGAAAGCATCTTTATCGTATTCATTGGAGGCTTGAACAAACAATCGATGTGTTGGCTTGTCGATGAGTATCTGAACATACTCAACTTGTTTCATTGAGCGAATACAAGTTGAGTTGAACACTAAACCATCAGGACGAATCGTTACTATGATATCATTTATTCGGGATATCAGTCTCCGGCTAACCACCTCAGCTTCGCCAGCATCAACCTCTGCGATTTCTTCATCTGTAATACCGAGATACTCCATATCGATGGTTCCGCAATTATCCAAAGTATTGACCCCCTTTATCAGCCTGTCATTCTGTTGTTTAGTTATTCATCTTAGATAGAGATCTTCCCCACTTCTTAGCATGTCTCTAATTCCATGTGCCAGTACCATCTTCGATTTCTTCTATAAGATGAGATACAAAGATCAGCTTTAGCTTCCTGCATAGTCTTATTGCCAATACCATAGCTCTTAAGCAAACTCTGAATATCCATAGCAGCAACGTCTTTTTCTTTTAGTTCCCTTTGCAGAAGGATTTCAGCCAATTCACGTTTAGTCTTTGGAACGAGTTGCGGTGGTGGAATAACAGGTTCAGCAGGTTTCTGCTCTTGGTGTACATGCACCCATTGAAACCCTTTTATTCCGTCTATGATGAATTTTATATCCTTTCCCTTTGGAGCCAGATTGTTCTTAATCTGCTTTATTGTTCTAACCTCACCATCACGCTCAAGCTGAAGGACACTTCTTGCAGCAGCAATTATGTCGATAGTTCCTAGGCTACGATACAATTCTTTACTTCCTTGCTTTTTATTCATATGACCTATTAAAACGATCGCGCAATGATATCTTGATGCCCACAAGCCTAACCGACGCATCAGTTTTCTCGCTCTCGTTGCCTCATTCATATCCAATCCACTTCCGATATATGCTTGAATTGGATCAATTACAATAAGCTTCGGCCTAAACATAACTATTGCCTGGAGTATCCGTTCATCATCCAAGGTCAAGCCATCATGTATCTCTTCATTTATAAATGCGATATTTTGACATTCAGCACCGCATTCCTCCAATCGAGCTTTTATCACATCCCCCGCACCATCCTCTGAGCACTGATAGATAACTCTTATAGGTCTACCAAGTACTTGTCCATCAGGAGTTTTTCCCCCCATCTTGGATAGTTCAGAAATCAAGTGAATCATCATTGTTGATTTTCCATCGCCTGGGTCCCCTTGCAGAAGAGTTATTTTTCCTTCGGCAATATACGGATACCACACCCATCTAATCGGGATTCTCTTAACATCACTGTAAAGTGTTAACAGAGAGACTGCCTCACTCAAGAGTTTCCCCTTCTTTCTTTACTGGTCTTCGCCTTTTATTATATATCCCTAATGAAGATTTCACCTCCACCCAATGGGGGGATTTTCGTCTCAAACTCCCCCTAACAGGCAGAATATTTTCAAAGAATTCCTCACATGGGCGCCAACACAAACCACCATCTTAAATCAAAAAAAATAGTAGTTGCTATTGTTTGAAACAAGAGGTAGTATGCTGTCGCCTTATGCGGGCTACCTGAAAGGTGGTTTTCTAAATGGCAATTAATCCCATTCTGCTCGGCAAAAGAGTAAAACAACTCAGAGAAAACAAGAAACTCACGCAAGAACAATTTAGTGAAATTCTAGGCATCGGAAGCAAACATTTGAGCAAAATCGAAACAGGAGAGAAAACTCCCAGTCTCGGATTGGTAATCTTAATGGCAAATGCCCTTGATATATCGGCAAATGACATTTTGATAGATTTTCTTTCTTGCCGATCCCTTTCAAGCGGAGAAGAGCTTCATAGTATAATGTATGACTGCACTTGCGAAAAAAGGGAAATGCTCATTCGGTCAGTGAAGTTCTTGAAAGATCTTTTGACCGAATTCGGCATGTAAAATAGCAACTGCCCGCATAAGTCACAGCAGTTCCCATGTTTTGGCTGGGGACTGTCTGTGGTAAACGAGCAGTTGCTAAACTGGCATCATAAAAAGCAATGATATTTCTAATAATCGATTCAGGCTTCCTGTCGCAAGGATTCAAGTCTATATGAAAACCCTATTGAGCCCGCAGCATAATTCGGGTTCAGTATAGGCGAAGAGTATTTCTTCCGACCGAGATTGGTTTCTACGACATGGTTGCTTCAAGCTGACTACACCGCGATAGAACTCATATACTTTTACCCCCGGAAAATATCCACCCACTATTTCCAAAAACAAAAAAGATCTCCTACCTGCAACCCCATAATCCCGGGACCCAGATAGGAGAGCAAACACATAAACCCATTAAAGGAATTTCATGTACTGTAAATACCTTTTCCCGTCCTTTTCGCTGATGCGTTCTCCAAACAGGCGAAAGTTCTGTTTTTTCTCATAAAAGTCAATCAACTCAGCATGTGCTTCGCAATCAAGATACTCTAACCCGCCACCTAATCTGTGCTGTAGTTCATACAATTCCTTGTTGCATAAACGCATCAGTTCACTGCCCGAGATTCTTTTTCCGTCATCCACGGCATAGTTTTTGCCGAACTGGGCAATCAAGAAGCCAGAAACGATGTAGGAGTTCAATTCCTTATGCAGTTGCGCATAACGCTCCACTTTCCGGATATATGTTTTACTCAGCCCATCAGGGGGGACTTCGACGGCTTTATGAGTAATCGTAAAGTACCCGAGCAAGCTGCCATCGTCCTCATCGCAAACCAAGTATGTGATGGACTTCTTCTCTTTGGCAAATTGCAGTGCGTCTTTTTTTAGAAACTCCTCGATGTCTGGATTCAGGTTTTCTGTCAGCCCATCCTCATTCATTCTGGCTGTTGTAAAATCTGAGACCAGCGCATTAATTCCTTCCTCGCCTGCCTCTTCGTTGAGATCAAGAATGTTCCAGACACCAACTGTCATTTCTTGATCTCCTTCTTCGCGAGAACCTTAGCCATGAACTTCCTTGTTCTCTCACGATCTGTAATCATTCCTGATCGCTCATCCTCGGTGCGCGGATGTGTATTTTTCGCGTGCTCTTCCATAGCATCAACATACTCCATCAGAACTTTTGGGTTGTTCACGCGAATGTTCTCAATGATGCTCGATGTAGCCATGTTCTCACCTCCGATCCGTTACTTGCGCTAAGTGGTCAAACCTCACTCAGCTCATGATTATTATATTGTCCAAGCCCTTATTTGTCAAGAAATTACGGCTCTAATCCCAGATCGTAAGTCTTCGATGAAGCTGATATATCTGGGACAGACCATCAGGGCTCTGCTCTTGGGAAAGGCGTTTCTTCACACAGCAATTTTCCGTTCCCATCCCTTTTTCATGACAAGGTTCACTGTATCCGGTTTCACAATCACCTTCTCTACAGACTCCTCGAATTCTATTTCATCGAAGGTGACCAATCCCTCTGGAGTTAAAACACCATTATCCCACCCCATTTTCCTAACAATGGCTGCCATCAGCTCATCTTCTCTGATGTGACGGCCCTGGCAGCCGGTTCCATTGACTCGGCCTCGACAGCGCCAGGTCTTGTAACAGCCATTCTTATCTTTGGCTCCATGCCGTCTATATGGCTCTCCACATTCCCCGCAGATCACCTTGCCATAAAGGAAATGAGAATTGCTCTTTCTCTTGATGCCTTTTTCTGTTTCAGCCCGCTCCCTTTCCATTCTTTCCACGACTGCGTTCCATAAATACGGCGGCACAATCGCTTCGTGTTCATCATAGAGGTATTTGCTTGTATACGTGTTTTTGGAATCCGGCTTGTGCGTCAAGTAATTCTTCGGTGGCGCTTTCTGATATTTCCTGTCACCGATATACGCTTCATTTTCCAGAATTGCGTAAATGGAGGATATCGTAAACTGCCTTTTCGAGCGCATCCGTTTTGCGCCCTTTTCGCTCAGGTGCTTAATGATGTCGCTGATCGGTATCCTTTGTGCATACTCTTCAAATATCAGCTTCACAATCCAGGCATCCTGATTGGGCGTTAGCTTCCCGTCAATCTCATCATAGCCCAGCATATGATTGGAGCCAACGTGAAAGGTACCTGCCTCCTGCCTACGCCTCACACCCCATTTTACGTTCTCCGAAATGCTCCTGCTCTCCATCTCTGCCACGGACGCCATGATTGAGAAGATCATATCTGCGGTGCCATCAAAAGAGGAGATGCCCTCCTTCTCGAAGAGCACCTCCACATGCAGGCTTTTCAGTTCATGAACACAGTGCTGTGTGTCCACAACATTTCTGGAGAATCTTGAAATCGATTTGCAAAGAATGATGTCGATCTTGCCATTACGAGCCGCTTCCATCATCCGCATAAAGTCCTTTCGCTTGTCTGCCTGGGTTCCAGATATTCCCCGGTCAGCAAATATGCCCGCGAATTCCCACTCTGGATGATTCCGAATGAGCGTCTCATAGTACTTCCGCTGGGTCTCATAGCTCTCTTCCTGTTGTTCCATCAGCGTACTGACGCGGGCATACGCTGCTACTTTCTTTTTATCCTTCTTGGCCCCAATCTCACTGACAGCCGCCACGACACTTCATCCCCTCTCATAGACACTGAGGAGTCCAGTGCTCTGTGGCCATCCTGCTTCGAATCCGGTTTGATATTACCGCATTTCTCAGCCTGCTCGCGAGACTTAAACGAATCGCCTATATGGATTTAATCACATGCTTAGGATTTGTCGCATGTCTTTTGCAGATCACTGAACTATTTATCTTTTTCTTCTTTAAATCGTTTTGATCCGAAACCGTAAACCTTCGGGACCAGTTCTCCATCTTCGATGATGGCATTCTGGATGTCATCCGTCATTTTCGCCACCATCTTTGCAATAGCGTCGGTATCCACGACGGCATCCGGCTTCGGAAGTTTGCTCTCGTCCCAATTCAACTGTACTGCGGTTGAATCGCCTTCTGCCCAGGTCACGATAAGCTGGTCCCATAGCTGAATGGTTATGCTGCTCACTTCAGCCACCAGCTTTTTGTAGCTAAGGACAGAATACTTCATGGCTCCGACCTGATTGCCGCGTCCTCGACTACGGCTGTTTTTCCCGATGGTATCCTGCTTTACACCTTCCTCGCCTTCCCTTCTGATGTCCTTCCCTGCCGCCTCAGCCGCGGCTCTTATGGCTTCCAGGATACTCTTTTCCGATATGCCATAGGGCTGACACTGGCTTCGCGCAGCGCGGGTGAATCCTACCGTCTCTTCCGATAACTCCTCCTCTTTGACTGTTCCCACATTCGTCTGATCCACATTCACCGGTTCAGCCGGCGATTTCCCGCCGCAAGTCCATACATAGTACCGATTATGTAGGTAGACAGGTGCCCGCACCATGTTCTCGCCACAAAACGGGCATTTCAGCAGGCCATAGAAGGGGTACTGGGTCGTGCCGTTGTGGTTATCACGCAGGGCTGCGACCTTCTTGGCGATCTCCCCCGTCTCTCTGTCTATGATGGCCGGATGATGGTCTTTGATGTAGTATTGCGTAATTGTACCTTTATTTCTGACCATGACATGCTTGATCGGGTCTTTGATGTAGAATTTCTGGATCAGCACATCCCCCAGGTACTTTTCACTGCTCAGAATACGGGACACCGTCATGGATGCCCATTCGCCATAGCCTCTTGCTGTGGGTACACCGTCTTCATTGAGATGTTTACCAATCTCCGTAGTGCTCCAGCCCTCGATGAACTCCTGGAAAATCCTCCTGACCACCTTGGCTTCTTCTTCGCAAATCACCCATTGTTCCGCGGCTTTATCCGAGTATTTCCCACCCGTGTGGACCTTTTCCAGCCTATAACCGTAGGTACGCGACCACGCAGGCATTCCAGCCTCAGCTCGCATACGTCTGCCCATTTTGAGGTTGCTGGAAATTGACATGATCTCTTCTTGCGCTACTGCGGCCAGGATCGTCAAAATCAGCTCAGAAGTAGTTGAGCCTGTGTCGAGGTGCTCTTTTTCAAAATAGACTGAAACGCCAATATCCTTCAGCAGCCGGATGTATGACAGCGCGTCCACTGTGTTTCGGGAAAATCTACTGATCGATTTGGCCAGGATGTAATCGATATTCCCATTCTTGGCGTCCTCGATCATCCGGAGGAACTCTGTTCTCCGACGCACCAGTGTGCCGCTGATACCCTTGTCAGCGTAGATGCCTGATAGCTCCCAGCCCGGATGCTCGCTAATAACCCGCTTGTAAGCTTCCATCTGCGTGTCCAGGCTGTTTTGCTGCATCTCCATATCTGTGCTGACGCGGCAGTAGGCAGCCACTTTGATCGTGCCCTGTTTACGCTTTACGGGTTTAATGACAGTCAGCTGTGGCTTGCTGGACGGACTATCCCCCGATTCACTTTTGTTGATGATGTCGTTGTATACGTTGGTGCTCAAAGGATTGTCCTCCTTCCCCAGATCATTCCTACGCTGCTCTCAGCTATTTCCCGTCAGCTGCGTGTTCGGATGCTTACAGGGCCGCCACTTGTGCTTTCCTTCTTGTCCCATGCATTTCAGCACCCGTCATTTTTACTTCCGGGTGGGCCGCCATATAAGCCTGCCTTTCAACAGGCCTGTTGGCAAACAAGACGTCATTCTTCAGCAATTCCTGTACTCGTTCAAAGACCACTGGTTCAACAATTGGCGGATGATGATCTGAAATGTAGTACTGGTTCGCCTGCCCTCTGTTCTTGGTGCGCCTTTTCACCAGGTAATCCGGCTGAACCGATTTGTCAGTCAGCACATCGCCTCGGTATGCCTCATTCCGCAGCAGGCTCACCACATGTTCATTGCTCCATTTGTAGTCGGTACCTTTATGCTTCTCCAGGGTATTCAGCATCTTTACAATCCGTGTAATGCTGAATCCCTGCGACGCCATCATAAACATCATTTCTATGCGTTCCGCTTCTTCAGGCTCTATCACCCAAGGAGTGTTCTGACCCTCCTCATCGGCGGCATTCGATTGATCTGCAGGTGATTTTATTCCCGCCATTCTCAACTGGCGTTGGCTTCTGTATCCGTATGGAGCGAGGCGGCAAGGTTTCCCGCTCTTGTTGCGGTTCAGAAAGCCCCACCTTACATTTTCGCTGATGTTCGCTGACTCGTTTTGAGCGATGGCCGAGAAGATGGAAAGCACCATCTCTGTCTGAGGGTCCAGACTATTCAGGCCTTCTTTTTCGAAGATCACCTGAATACCCTTCTCCTTGAACTTTCTGAGAATACTCAGGCAATCAACCGTATTCCTCGAAAATCGACTGATCGACTTGACCATGATCACGTCGATCTTACCGTCCAGAGCATCCTGAACCATCTGCTTAAACTGGACACGCTTGTCTGTATGGAGCCCCGATTGTCCCTGATCCCCATAAACCCCTACAAAGACCATGTCAGGATTTCGGGCGATGAGCTCTTCATAGTAGGCCCGCTGGGTTTCGTAGGAAAGCTCCTGTTCCTCTTCGAGTGTGCTGACACGGCAGTACGCAGCTACCCTTTTCTTACCTGTTGGGTCTTCGCGTTTGAGCGGCTCATAGTGGGTTATTTCCACCATGCCCTTCTTGGCATCTAAGTTACGTCTCTTCAATGAAGTGTCTCTCCTATTCTTTTTACACAGCCTCCTGCAGGCTCTTTGACCGTCGTTTGCTCATGTACGCTTCCTTCTGATCGGCAGTGAAGAAGGCTGTATCTCCCTCCAGCCCCGCCAGAAGGGTCCGGCGCGGGCGCTCGTACTCTTCTCCGATAAAGCCCAGCCTGAGCAGCCAGGAGCGCATCTGGTACTTTGGGTTTGTCCCATCGCAGGGTTTCATCCTGGCCTTCCCGGTACTCTGTGCCAGCTTGCAGGCCTGTTCGATCAGGAAGGCTGCCGCCTCGATGGCAGGGTATGAAAAAGCACTCAGCGAGATACTGAGTGCCAATCCATTACCGGGTGCCAGGTAGATTTCCAACGGTTCTTTCAGCGACAGCGCCTGTTCGATGAGTGAGCGCCTTGCCTCCAGGATGTTCATCAGGTTGGTCAGCAGCTGAACCGGTTTTGTGTTTTCGGTCACCACCGGATAGTATGAGATAAAGATCTCTCCTTCTGGAGTGAGACCCTTTGCACTGAGGCTCTCGATCATGGGCTTGACCTTTCCCATCTGCATCAATGGAATCCTCCCGGTCTGAATCCGATTTCCGCTGAGCGTGATGTCGGCGCGTTTGGTCGTAACAGGCCCATCTACCGTCGAAACGTACTGAGCGCCCCAGGTATAAAACCCTCGGTTATCAGCGGTAACATAGTCGCGGACGTAGGTTGCCTTTTCACCCAGGGCCGGAGTTAGAATGCTCACAATCTTCTTCTGTTGATGGTTACCCAGGCAATACCCCGTTCCCGCCACCCTGAAGGTCAAGCTGATCATTCCTACCTCCAACGGTTGCAATTCAGGAATGACGGGTGGCGTCTGCTCCAGCTTTGTGTAACGATACGGCCTTGTCGTTGCTCTGATAATACCCATGTTTCCACCGTCCTTCTTCTGTCGGAAGCCATTCATTTCACTGGCGCTTCCGTAAATTGATCGTGTCATACTTGCTCGATTTTCGAGATAAATCAAGCCCTTTGAGGGCGTGCATTTCTTATGTTTCTGTTATCTTTTTTGGTTCTTTCATTGATTACCGGTGCGCGTTAAGGGCACAAAAATAAGCCCCCCGGATTGGGGGCTTGGGATGCAGAGGATATTTACTTCTCCGGCCACTTGAAGCCGAAATCCTTACGCTTGATCTTGCACCGGGGCTGGTCATCCTTCCAGAAGACGATGCCCTCTATGTTATGTGTCCTCAGGTATTCCCTGATTCCTTCAAAGCTCCGGTCGGGCAAATCGATAACAACAGTCCCGTGGCGTTGCAGAACATCAAAGTCCAGGTTGTAGGGGTTGGTCTGGAAGTGCGGACCGATCGCCTCATAGGTGCCATCCTCCAGCTGCTCACCACAGGAAGTCCGCTCATATGCATCGATGAACCAGCGGTCAGCGGGATTGCTTTCATCGACCAGCAACCAGTGCGGCCAATGGCCGGTCACCGGGTCAGGATCGTCACAGGGAATCGCTCCGGCGGGCGGGATCTTCAGATTGCCATGCTTATCCTTCTTCGCGTCATAACGCTTATAGAACTTGCCGTCAATCACGGCGCAGCAGGCACCGTCGATCTTCTCCGTCGCGACGCCCTCTCCGGCCAGGACCCATTCGAGCCCTGGCATGACATTTGGATCGACAGAAACCACTTTGTGGCCTTCAAACTCCCTATGGAACAGGGTTGGGATTTTCTTCATGCGTCCACCTCATATGTATATGTCTTCTTCTGCTTGCTCATATTCCATGACAAACTCCGCCTGTAACACTTTGAAGATTTCTTCTAGCTTGATTCCTGATAACTCCGCTATCAGCTCACCGATTCTATATGGGCATGGATCATAATGGCTATTAAGCGCTTCATGTATCTCGCTCTCGCAATGGCAGACTTTGGCAACCGTTGGTGCTTCAATGCCTGTGCTATTTACAATCTGGAGCTGCCAATCGAAACTTGGCTGGCCAACCTTTTCTAAGGATAATGAGATTCTACGTTTTGTTAATTCATCCAGATCAACTGAGTTTACCGCCTTCTCATCTGTGTATCCTTTACAAAGACCAGTTTCGGGATCCGACCCTTCATATTCGATTCTTCCACAGAAGCCGCAAACTATCTTATTGTATTTTTCCATGTTGTTTGCCTCCTTATGCTTTGATGGTTGTTACTGATACGTTCTGCTTCCTTGCGTACCAGATCGTGTTCTGTGTACCGCTTTTCTGGCCGTTGCTCACTGCTATCAGCTTTGCGCTATGGTCAACCATCCATGTGTTCCTCATCTGGAATACTGCCTCATTGTATTCCCGGGAAAGCACCTTGACGGCATCAGCATTATGCAGCAACCGTTTATACTTGTTTTGCCAATCAGGCGACCATCCTTCTGCAAACTCCGGATACGGAACCGCTGCTATCAGTTTAATGCCTTCATACTGATTCTTCAGCCGGTTCACAATCTCTCCAGCCCAGATATCAACACCCCAGCACATTCCTGTAATGAACGTGGTGTACCCTTCATCAATCGCCGCCATGATGGCATTCTCCAGGTCCACCTTCACATCATCCACCGGGCGTTTGAGTTTATCTGGCCTATGGCCAGCAAAACAGCACCGGTGTTTTCGTCGTTCTCCCTCCGTCAGTGCAGCCAGCTTTTTCTGCGCTGCTTTGACCTCTACAGGGCTTGGCCCCAATCCCGGTTTATCACTCAAGAGTCATCACCTCTATCGGGATTGTCATATTCGCAGTACTCATCCCACTCATTTTTGAATACACTTCCCTCTATGGAAGCAATGTCCTGGAATGGAATCTTTTCCACGCCAACGTATAAGTAATGAAGTCCAACTCTATGGCAGATACCTGTGAGCCTTACATACTGACCACGGCTACCATAGGCCGCATTGGTCGGATCGGTGCAGGGAACAAAGTACGTGACGGTAATCATCACCTTGTTTTCTCGTGCCGTCCTGCTATTGATGGTCAGCCTGTGCAGCGTTCCCAGCCGCTGATCAATCAATTCCTTGGCTTCATCATCCAGTTCCCTATGGTTTTCATAGAGCGTTTCTTTTGATGCGACCGCTTCGCTAAAGCCTTTCAAAGCATCGAAGGGAGCAAAGATCTTGGCCCGCCGACCGTGCTCCATAGAAGGGTGCTTACAGCGAAAGGCGTCCATGTCTTGGTGTTTAGGCTGTCCCTTCAAAAATATGCTCTTATACTTGAAATCTGCAGGCATAGCCATGTAGCCAATCACAATAACACCCCCTCCATCTTATAGGTCAAGCACGATGGCCGCCGATTTGTTCATTACGCTCCAACGTTGTCGCGCCTGCCATCAGGTTCTTCCCTGTAAAAACGGCGTTCGCTCCAAATCGTGTCCGAACCTCCAGCATCGCGCCCTGGATCCGTTTTTCCCTATCTAATGCCTTGTAATCCGTAAAGAAATCCAGTTGGATACAGCCGTCATCTACCGTTACATCGTTAGCGCACACACCCAATCGCCGATACAGCAGACGGTGGTCTGTCTTAGCATCAAACTGAGCCACCATGGCTGGTGAAATCTTCTGAGGGCTGTTGGTACGGATAATCAGGTTAATAGTTCCTCCATTATGGCACGGATGCAATCGGCCATAGAAATCGACGCCGACCGGTCCGTCGTAATTTGGCACCTTTTCCAAGCTCTTGTAATCATAGCTCACCCACCAGGTGAAGACCGGAGCCAGCAGCTTTTTCTTATACATATCAGCACACAGGACATCGATCATCTCCAGAAAGACATTACGCGCCTCCAGGTACTCATATGGTCTGGGAAGCACCTGACCGTTGGAGAGGCTGTGGCTATCCGTCTTGTAGCTCTTGATATCCTTCATTGTAACCGGCTCTACGCCCCAGGCATGATCGATCAGGATCTCCCCGTCAATTCCGAAGGTTTTATAGAACCACTCCTCATTGAACTGGGACCGGGCTGCCACGTCCCCCATGGTGTACATAGCTGACTTTATCAGCCGGCGTGCCTTTCCAGGGCCGATTTGCCAGAAGTCGGTCAGCGGTTGATGATCCCAAAGAAGGAATTTATAGCTGTCTTCGTTCAGCTCCGCGATCCGGACACCGTCCTTATCCGGCGGAGCCTTCTTGGCTACGATGTCCATGGCTACCTTTGCCAGGTAGAGATTGGTACCAATGCCCACAGTGGCAGTGATTCCCGTTTCCTTGAGCACTGCCCGAATCATCGTCATCGCCATGACATGAGCAGCTTCCACACCTTGTTTTTCTGCCTCTGCTTTGTACAAATGCAGGTACGGCGTACAGTCGATGAAGCTTTCGTCGATACTGTAGACATGGATGTCCTCCGGCGCAGCATACTTGAGGAAGATGGAATAGATCTGCGCCGATACCCGCTCATACTCCGCCATACGTGGGACCGCAATGAGATAGGAAATCTTCTCGTGGTGCTGCGCCTCCCACATGGCAATCGCCTGTTTCGCTTCAAAGAGTCTCGGTCTCCCCGGCACCCCCTTGGCCTTCAGGGAGGGGCTAACTGCCAGGCAGATCGTCTGGTCTGAACGTGTCGGGTCTGCCACCAGGAGGTTAGCTTTCAATGGGTCAAGTTCACGATACACACATTCGACACTGGCATAGAACGACTTCATGTCGATCGCAATGTAGACAGACACATCAGCTTCACCTCCAATTTTGATACTTGGGTATAGCAAACAGCCCTGTTGAAAACCTATTTTTCGACAGGTTGTTGCTTTGCAAATATTAGAAACCTTGCGAGAATTAGGCCCTTATGCCACTCTTAAGAAGCAATGCTTATCCCGCCATTGATGCTGGAGGACACAATTCTTTTGACTGTTCTCTGTTCCATCAAGTTAAGCCTTAACAGGCATTTTACACCAAGCTCCGCCAGTTGCACTTCTGTGCTTCGGCCTCGCTCTGTCGATAAGCATTCGTGCATCTCTCGGGCAAATCCTGGGTCAGTGCTCTGTATCCCATTCGCCACTCCACCGCTAAACTGAAGTAGCAAGGATGCGGGCATAGCAGAGAGCATATGAACCGCTTCAGTATAATCCACCAGGGCTCTGTCAAGAATCTCATCAAACCATGGGATGCCGGTTGTAATAAGTCTTGTATTTGTTTCCGTCAAATCAATGAAATCTGACATGTTGACCTCTCCCAGGGAATTGTTTGTGTTGCATGGAGTCCGACATTTATTGTTAGGCGTTCGCAAACTCCTCATCCTGCATTTCCTGATAGAGCTGCACTTGGTGCGGCGTCGCAAAATCGCTGTCCTCGGCCTTGCCAATAACCCGGCCAATCAGGTATACGCCCTCATATTCGTCAAACTTCATTAATTTGAACATCTGATTATGGGAGAGCAGCCCTTCTTCTGTGTATTCCTTGATGAAGAGTTCATTGCCAAACATAAATGCGCCAATCTCACCAAATTTCAGATCGGGACCGTTCTCAGCTTTCTGGACAAGAACCCGATCCCCGTCATGAAAAGTGGGCTCCATGCTCTCACCATTGACACGGAAAACGTAGTCAGAACGTTCAATCGTTGGCGATGAGATCAGCAGTACAGGCTCTCCTTCATCCTCAATCTCAGTAGGATCGCCCACACCGGCCGCAAGGCTTTTGCTGAAGCTATAAAGCTCTTTGAACCTTGGCAGGCTCTCCATCTGCTGCGCTTTCTGCAAGTATTGGACTAGCTTTTTTACTGCCATCTGGTTTTGGGGAGTCAGCTCACGGAATCTCTCCATCATCAGCTGCTCTTTTGCGCTGTAGTTCTGTAACGGATCATTGATCCTAAACAATTGATTTAAGGTAATACCAAGTGTTTTGCATATCACCGGCAATAGATTAACATCAGGGCGTGAGCGTCCCGTTTCCCAGTTGCTGACGGCGCTTGGCTTAACACCAATCAATTCTGCCAGCTGCTTCTGTTCCATTCCCTGCTTTGTACGATAGTACTTGATCCGCGCACAGACAACCGGCAGCGTCGGTTGCAGGAAGGACCCTGTTTTCATATCGTAAATCCCACCAACACTCTGTGTGGTCGTACTCATTGCTCTTCGCGCCATTGATTTACCCTCCCAATCTTTGGCTCAAGATAAGAACATTCGCTCATGGGGGCAAATAGTCCCCGACACTTACCGTCAGCATTATACAACATAAATTTACGTTTTGCAACATATATTTCAAACTTTTTCTGTTTACATCCGTATTTTACTGTGATATAATCCGCTCAGATCACAAACCCTGGTTTTTGGTGATTTCCCTATCATCTGCGTTCGGAGCTGACCATAACGGCGCTGATGACCTAGACGATTTGAGGAGAGCCAAGACAATGAACGAAGCACCCATTCTGCAAAGTCCCCACGCGGTTAACCCGGCACAGCATCGTACTTTGGAAGAGATGAAGTCGGTTTATAGTAAGAAAATCGACGATACATTTAAGGCCTACACTGTCATCGATGTCCTGACGAAAGTATACCACCGTAACTTTTCAAACGACCTTCAAACCTATATTGGGAATTATCCTGAAGAATTCTATCAGTGTGAAGAAGGCTGGAAAGTGTCCCGCGCATGGGTCAATAGTCTCAGAATCATGCGCATTGAGTCTGTCTTTTCACAGCCTGTCGAAGATTTTAAGGTTGAGCTTGTCTGTGAGACGAGGATCAAACTGGAAATCGTCAGGCAGGGTTGTGCTCGTGATATTCGGCGGATAAGCCTTACGCCCACCCTGTGGCTGCGTTACAAATTCGACTTTCGTCTTTGTCACCTGCTATGCGATTTTGACCGGGTTATATTGGATCAACAAGAAAGCCTCCATGCACTGCATCCTAAGGACTTCTTCCTCGACAAGTACCTTCTGCCTATTATGTCAGACGATGCGTACCGTTGGCTCTCCTACTGGTACCTGGAAAAGTGTTTTCCCAAAGCGATCAAGAATGACGTCCCCATCGACATTGAGGAATTCTTCAGTAAAACAGGGCTCAAGTATCAGGTCGCCGAATTCAAGGATATCTCTACACTCGGGGAGTACTACTTTTCATATGGCGTCGCCGACATCGTCCATCCTGATACCGGCGAGATCACGACGGAATTGGTCATGCCCGGAAGGATTCTGATTAACAAGGAGATCATTTCCCATCCTGCAGCTAAAGGACCGACTCTTCTTCATGAGTTAACGCATTACGATTTGGGCCATTTTTTTCTCGTCCTCCAAAAAACACATGGTCATGACTACTGCTCGTACCTGTGCAAACGCCTGCGCGATCAGGAGGATGCCGCCTCCCCGATCACAAGAATGGAGATTCAGGCGAATACCCTTCCCCGCTATATCATGATCCCTGACTACACAGGGAGGCTTCACGCTGAAAAACTGCTTCAGAGCTACGGTGGGGAAAGGAATCTCCAGAATATCCGGAAACTGATTGACGATATGGCCCAATTCTATGGCACAACAAAGACAATGGCCAAATCCCGTCTGAAAGATTTCGGCTATGTAGAAGTTGACGGCATTATGAAATACGTGAACGGCAGCATGGTGCCCTCGTATATCTCGAAGCTCGAGAAAAATGAGACCTACATCATCGACGAAGTCTCAGCCATCAAAGAGTACGCCCGAAACCCTGAATTCCGCAAAGTACTTGATACAGGCCGATTCGTATACGTAAGAGAGAGCGGCGTCTTCTGTCTGAACGACAGTGCTTATATTTTTCAGGATCAACAGGGTGAACTGCATCTGACCAGTGAAGCGCGGATGCACATGTCCGACTGCTGCCTGGTCTTCAAAGAGGATTATGCCTTTGGATTCCAGCGGTTTATCAATGGCGTTCTTCAGAGGGATATCTCCAACGGACGCGGCAGGAAAACAATTCATTATGTCAACAAAGACGGTTCCTCGCCGGTTACCGCAGATGGCCTGGAGATGCGTAAGAAGATCCGCGAGGAAATGAATCAAGCCCATCAGTTCGTGAAACCTTTCGGCGAGCTTCTCATACAATATATGGACCAGCGAAAGATCAGTGTTATTGATTTGGCCATTGAAGCCGGTCTGTCCGAAGAAACCATCAAAAAGATGCGCAACAGTAATCACGTTTCCTTTTCTATCCAGACCGTTGTAGCAGTCGCTATTGCGCTTCACTTACCCCCGCAGGTAAGCAGTCAGTTTATCGAAGCCAGCCCTGCGAAGTTCCTTGATACCGAAGAAATGTATGTATACAGATACCTTCTCCAGAATAATTACCAACAGTCAGTCGCCCATGTGAACCGACTGTGTGTGGAAGCGGGCATTCAGCCCCTGACAACCATCGTCGAAGGATTTGATGATCAGGGAGTACGCCTGAAAGCCATATAAACCCGAGAATTCTCTCCCAGCCAATCACTGCAGATTGGCTGGCTTTTTTTGTTTTTGGGCTTTCCTGCATGTATGGCATTATCAATTCAGTAAGGTGCTCGCCAAGGGTTACAGAATTGTTTCGTTTTTGGAGGGGGGTATTAACGATACCCCTTTTAGTTTTGTCGTCTATCCCTTATTTCACAATGGTTTACGTCGCTATTTCCATTCTCGTACAGACCAAGCACGATCGATCCACAAATCGCAAAACATCCTTATTCCACAATGGTTTCAGACATTTCTCATCTCGGCCGATATTACGATTTTGTTTCATTGTCAGTCCATAAGGAGGTATTGTCAATACACCATGGTTTTCTGATTTCTGTGGTAATCTATCACCGTACCAAGCAGCCGGTCACTCCTCCAGCCAGGACGGAGGACCCAAACGAAGTACACCGGACCATCCCATAGCCGACTCGCGAGCGGCAGCGGATGTCCTGCGGATCACCCCACTACCAGTCTGTCTTCAGCAGAGGCTCATCCCCTCTGAAGACCGGCTCAGAGGGGTAACACGCAGCTGGCATACCCCTGCTTTCGTGAGCCTTCACACGAAGAGCCGAGGTGTGCACAGCACCCGGCTCTTTTCCTTTGTCTCTGCTCATTGCTTACCACTCACCATCCTACTGAATCCACCCCCGGAGCGCAGGCTCCACAACGACCGGAGCCATCGCTCCCTATTACGGAGGTACACCATGAACAGCAAGTACGATACCAGCAATCTCAGGATCAGCGTCGAGTTTTCCCGAAAAGGCCAGCGCGACATGAGACGCCTCAACAATCATGGCGAACGCGTCAACCCCTTTACCATGATCCGCGATCTCGCAGAGTATATCGAGCATCACCATGAAGCTGGCGATCCTATGATCGAGGAATTCACTGTCCGCTACGATGACGGCACTCTCGTGACCGCCTACCTCTCTCAGGGCACCTATTACATCATTCAGGTGGAGGCCTACGGCAAGAAGCCCGCTGTCTTCCCTGTATATGTCTGGGAACGCATCAAGATCGGATGCCGCTGCCTGCTGGCGCAGGTGTTCGTTGGCTGGGCAGGCGTCTACCGCCCACTTCAGCTGGTCACCACGAGATGCTACTGATCTCACTTGCCTGTTCATGGTGATCTCCTATCAAGGAGGAACACATGTCACGAACCAAGCTATTACTGGACCTTGCCGACAGCCTCCGCGCTGTCGCGGAAAACCTCGAAACAATCGTCAAAGCCCTGGCTGAGGATGACCCGCTGCCCACTCCTGACACAGCTCCAACCGCTGCACCTGTGCCATCCATCAGTCCCAAATCTTCACCCCAGGCACAGGCCGATGAAGCAGCCGCTCTTGATCTTCCAACACTTCGTGCCTTCACCGCCGATAGGGCCAAGACCAAGGAGCAGAAAGCCCAGGTCAAAGCATTGCTGGCAAAGCACGGGGTGAACCGGCTGCCCGAACTGCCAGAGACCGAGTATGCTGCCTTCAAGAAGGAGGTAGAAGCGATTGCCTGACACCGCCCTTCCAATAACAGAGCCCATCGACCACGCTCACCGCTCCCATGCGCTGCTGTCAGCCTCCGGCGCACACCGCTGGATGAACTGTCCTCCCTCCGCCTTGCTGGCGGATAAGATCGAGGATCAGCCTACAGTGTTTGCCGAGGAGGGCACCTTCCTACATGAACTGTGTGAGCTAAAGCTCCACAAATACCTGCAGGACCTCGACCCGGCGATCCTGGAAACGGAATACCGGGAGCACATGGATAATGAATTCTACACCGAAGAAGCCGAGGAGGTTACAGACGAGTACGTCAACTTTTGTGTGGAAATCATTGAGGCCGTCCGTGCTTCATGTCCGGACCCGCTGATTCTGGTGGAGCACAAACTGGACTACTCGGAATACGTGCCCGGCGGCTTCGGCACAGGCGACATGCTGATCGTTGGCGACGGTGTCCTGGAGATCATCGACTTCAAGGGCGGCCGCGGCGTGCGTGTGGAAGCTGAGCGTAATCCCCAGCTCATGCTCTATGCCCTTGCCGGTCTCTTGGAATTTGACCCTCTCTATGATATTCACGCCATCCGCATGAGCATCGTCCAGCCCCGGCTACATAACACATCTTCCTATGAGATCACGCCGGAAGACCTGCTTCACTGGGCCGAAACCGAAGTAGCTCCAAAGGCTGCCCTCGCGATTGCCGGTAAAGGTGAGTTCAAAGCCGGTGAGCATTGTCGCTTCTGCAAAGCAAGATTCACCTGCCGTGCACGGTCTGAATACTACATGTCTCTGGCCCGGAAGGACTTCAAGGAGGCTGACCTCCTCACAGATGAGGAGATCGCAGATATCCTGCCCGTAGCACAGAACCTGACCAAGTGGGTGGAGGATCTGGTATCCTACGCCACCGCACAGGCTGTCAAAGGGAAGACCTGGCCCGGGTACAAGCTGGTATCTTCACAGACCAAACGCAAGTATACCTCCGATGCTGATGTCATCCGTGTATGCACCGAGGCGGGCTACACGAACATCTACAAGACTACCCTGCTGGGTATCTCCGATCTGGAAAAAGCCATCGGTAGGAAAGCCTTCAAGGAGATTGTCAGCCCCTACGTATTCAAGCCGGAAGGCAAACCGGAACTCGCACCATTGTCCGATAAGCGTGAGCCGATATCCAATGCCGCCGATGACTTCAGTTCGGACGACTGAGGTGACACTATGAATCACTTTATTGCCATGCTTCCCTATTCTGGCATTCCGTCCAAGGCAGTGGCGTCGGCCCTACCGATCCGGTCGCCCCCGGCCTGATACAGCGATACCGGCTATAGTGTGTCGGGTCAGCGTACTGTATTCCTATAACATTGGTTACTCTCTAAAATGATGCCGAAAGGCAGAAAGGATAAAACAATGGCAACGAAAGTCATCACCGGCAAGTGCCGCGCCTCCTATGTTCACCTGTTTGAGCCCTACGGGCAGAACGGCAATAAAGCCAAGTACTCCGTCTCCTTGATCATCCCCAAGAGCGATACGGATACGATTGGAAAGATCGAAGCAGCCACCAAAGAGGCCATGGAGAATGGCAAGTCGAAGTGGGGCGGCAAGATTCCGCCCAACCTGAAGACTCCTCTCCGAGATGGCGACTTGGAACGTCCGGATGATCCGGTGTACAAGAACACCTGCTTTATCAACGCAACCACGGATGACCGCCCCGGTGTGGTCGATCGCAGGCGTGTTCCGATCACTGATCCTTCAGTCGTGTACTCCGGCTGCTACATCCGCGCCAGCATCAACATGTACCCGTTTAACTCCAATGGGAATCGCGGCGTTGCCTGCGGTCTACAGAATGTTCAGTTCTGGGATGAGGGCGATCCGCTGAACGGCCGTCTTCGCGCTGAGGACGAGTTCGATGCCCTCGATGTGGATGATGATGAGGACTTTCTCAGCTGAAAGCATAACAAAAAAGCCGGGCACCACATCATTCCAACGATGTGATGCCAGGCGATCATATTTCTGACTATTGCTCATAGATCACGACTCCTGTATCGCGAATCTCACGATCCATCCTGGAATCAGGAATAACATCCCGTGTATCGATCATGTCCACCTCACAGTCGAGAGACTCACACACGTCATCCATCAGGCCGAAGAATGCGAGCCCATGTAAGCCGCTGTCAACCATAATATCCACATCGCTATCACGAGTTGCCTGACCTTTGCTGTATGAGCCGAACAAGATCGCTTTCCTGACGCAATGCTTCTGAAACACAGGCTGAAGAATGGCCTTGATCTGTGAAACAGTATAAACCCTGCTCATGATGCCGTTTCCTCCTTCCCTTGTTTCAATTTGATCATACGATAATTCCACAAAACAATCAACTATCAATTTGACACTCGCCGGAGGTACAAACCATGTCACTTATTCGTGGACCCACTACTAAGCACCAGCTTTTTGTGGATATTGAAACCTACTCTTCAGAGAGTCTCCCGAAGGGTGGCGTCTACCGTTATGCTCAGGCATCAGATTTCCAGATCCTCCTGGCCACCTATGGCTATGACAATGCCCCCCTGATCACGATTGATCTGGCCCGAGGTGAACCGCTCCCACCCGATTTCATTTCAGCAATGGATGATCCGAATATCATCAAGATTGCCCATAACGCGACTTTTGAAATTGTCTGCCTGTCCCGTCATCTCGGGCACTGGTTGGATCCTCATCAATGGCAATGCAGCATGATCATGGCATCCTACAACACCCTGCCCTTAAAACTGGCTGATGTTGCCGTCGCCCTAAACGTGACCGAACGGAAGATGGAGGAAGGTAAAGACCTGATCCGCTACTTTTCCGTTCCCTGCAAGCCTACCAAGGCCAACGGCGGACGAACCCGCAACCTCCCTGGTGACGCTCCTGAGAAATGGGAACTGTACAAGAAATACAACAAACAGGACGTCGAGACCGAGCGTGCCGTTGTTCGGGAACTGGAGAAGTACCCTGTTCCTGATTCCGAATGGGAGCTGTTCGCGCTGGATCAGATCATTAACCGTCGCGGTGTCCGCATCGATAAGCACCTGGTCAAGGCTGCGCTGGCTGTGGATAAAGAGTTCACGGACAAAGCTTACCAGCGTGCGCAGGAAATCACCGGTCTGGAGAATCCCTCCAGCGTGGTTCAGCTCAAAGCATGGCTGGCGGATCAGGACATGCCCATGGAAACCCTAGCAAAGAAGATCGTTCAGGAAAAAGCCAAGGACGCGAAAGGCGATGTCGCGGAACTGCTCCATCTCCGGCTCGAGCTGAGCAAGGCCTCCGTCAAAAAGTATGAAGCGATGGCGCGTACCGTCTGCAAGGATGGTCGCGTCCATGGTGTCACACAGTTTTACGGCGCATCAAGAACCGGACGCTGGGCAGGCAGGCTTGTTCAGCTCCAGAACGTCCCGCAGAATCACCTTCCTGACCTGGATGCCGCCAAGGCTATCGTGAAGACCGGCGATGTTGATCTGATCGAAATGCTCTACGGTTCCGTTCCCAACACATTATCCGAGCTCATCCGTACCGCTTTTATTCCCAAGGATGGCTGCCGCTTTCTGGTGGCCGATTTCTCGGCGATTGAAGCTCGTGTACTTGCCTGGCTTGCCGGTGAAGAATGGGTGCTGGAGGAATTCCGGGGAAAAGGCAAGATATATGAGGCCACTGCGGCTCGCATGTATCACGTGCCCGCCGACAGCATTGTGAAAGGAAATCCCAACTATGTCTACCGGCAAAAAGGAAAGCAGGCCACTTTGGCTTGTGGCTACGGCGGGTCTGTCGGCGCGATGAAAAACATGGGCGCAACCATGCCGGACGAAGAGCTCCTCGAGATCGTCACTGCCTGGCGTGCTGCTAATCCTCACATCGTAGCCTTCTGGTCGGCCATGGATCGTACTGCTCGTCGGGTCGTTGATCAAAAGACAGCATTGCAATGCGGCAAGGTTACCCTGTTCTGGAAAGACAACTGCATGTTCATGAAGCTCCCCAGTGGACGGACACTTTGCTATCGCGGGATTGGCTACACTACAAACCGTTTCGGAAATCCCAGCCTATGCTACTACATGCCCAACAATACAGGGAAAATGGAACCGGTCGAGACCTACGGAGCAACCCTCGTCGAAAACTGTACCCAGTCCATCGCCCGTGATCTGCTGGCTAATGCCATGCTGAATCTGGAGGCTGCCGGTTATCCCATTGTGTTCCACGTTCACGACGAAGTCATCCTGGAAGTACCCATCGGGCAAGGCAGCCTGGATGAAGTTTGCAACATCATGGCTGTTCCTCCAGCCTGGGCTCCAGATCTCCCCTTGAAGGCAGCTGGCGACGAGCTCATGGCATACAGGAAGACCTGAAAAACATATCACTTTCGTCACACTTTGTTATCACTTCACCGCTTGCATTATTCCCAGTAAAGAGTGATGTATGGTTCACCAACGGTAAAAGGAGGATGCCATTCACCATGAAGATTCTGATCATCGAACCCCATAAGCACCCGCGTCGCGCGGAGATCCCGCACACGCTCGAGGACATGCAGAAGACCGTCGGCGGCTACATCGAAGTCATCTTCCCGTTCGACGAGGACCCGGTCGGTCTTGTCTGCGACGAAGAAGGGCTGTACAAGGATACGGAGTGGAACCGTTATATCTGTCCAGGCATAGCCATCAAGGGCTCGTTCTTCCTGTGTGGCCTGGGCGAAGAAGACCTGGACGACCTCCCCGATGAGCTGATGGAGAAGTACGAAAAGCTTCTCTGGGAACCCCACACCTTTATCCGCACTCCGAAAGGCCCGCTGGTTATCACCGAGAACGGTCAGTCTATTCCTATCCGCTGATCCCGAGGCTCGCGGGTCTTAGGGCAGAAGGTAAAAAAGAGCAAAAAAACAAGAGGCATGTCGGGTCTTGCACGCCTCTGTTTTTCTTAAAAAAACTCTTAATGGCTTTGTTTTCTCTTAAAAGTAACGTGTAATTAAGAGATTCTTGATTGCAATTAAGAGAAAAGATGGGGAGTCTCCCCTCCGTAGTGGTTGGACATGGGTCTTTCGACCAGCCCAAGTATAATTATTTCTCTCCAGGATCAATCTCCTGCAAAAGCTTCTCAAAAGCTTCTTCAACGGAAACACATTCATCGTGGATTGCTTCAGTATATCCCTTGGCCATCCTGGCATTAAACTCTGCTTCTGTCATCTCGTCGAGTGCCTTCAGACGTTTTTCCCTTTCCGCATCGTCCAGTTTGTATTCCTCAAGTAGGAGTTCAGCAAGATATCCGTCACTATGACAATGCAGATCAGAAATGCCTTCTCGAATGAGTTCATAGGTGGCTGAATGGTAGAAAAAATCCAGCGCAGTCTCCCATGAGATATTGGCAATTTTCCCAAACTCTTCGACAATCCTCGCATATTTCATTTGAAGAAGTATCGGATCGGCCATCATACTGTAATTCCTTTCATCCTCGCTGCATCGATGGTATCTCTAATAATCTATTTTCTCCTGTCACGAGATTTCATCAAGGCATACCCTCATCGGTTTTATGGTTTCAGACACCCAATCGGAACAATCAGCACGTCATCTTCTCTTTTATAGGCGTATGTTCCCGTTCCCGTTAAAACCATCAGGAAGGAAGGCGCTTTCATTCTTTCAATGTCAATGTTATCTGCAATAGCTTTCAAGTGCCGCGCTCCTTCTTCTATCAGCTTATCCCCGCCCAGCTTAATCTCAATTAAGCCATATGAACCATTACGCAAATGCATCACAGCATCGCATTCAAGTCCACTCTTTGTTCTGAAGTGATAAATGCTGCCATCATGAACATCCGCATAAACTCTCAAATCTCGTATACACATTGTTTCAAAGAGGAGGCCGCATGTATTCAGATCATTCAAGAGATCCCCCGGTCCAATGCCCATCGCTGCTGTTGCAATAGATGGATCCACAAAGTAACGGGTATCAGATGTACGAATGGCAGTTTGTGACCTGAGATTCGGACTCCACGCCGGGGAATCTTCTATCACAAAGATCTTTTTCAGTGCATTCGTATAGGACACGACAGTATCCTTGCTCAAATCCACATCATCATTCGCTTTTATATCTTCACAAATAGATGTGTATGGAACTTGAGAGCCCTGGTTTCTCGCATACGACCGCATCAAGAGCTTTGCTCTCTCCTCGTTGCGAGCTACACCATCTACCCGGCTAATATCGGATCTAACGACTGCATCATAGTAATCGAATGATTGAGCAAGTGCGTCTCCGCCAGATAGGTACGTGGCTTGTGGCCAGCCGCCACGGCAGATCAGATAAGTAATATCCTCAAGGTTGAGATGATTCTCACCAAATAGTTCTTCTGTCTCTTCCTTGAATAAGGAACCGATGCTGATTTCGCCTGTTGATTCTCCAGACTCATAAAGACTCATCGGACGCATTTTTACCCAGGCAAAACGACCCGTTCCAGAATGATGGATTTCATCAATCGAAGCAGGCACTGCCGAACCTGTTAACAAAAAGTGTCCAAATCCAGGTCGATGATCTACCTCAAACCGAACCGCATCCCAAAGCTTAGGAGCCATCTGCCACTCGTCGATCAACCTCGGACTCTCTCCTCGTAACAAAACTCGAGGACTAATATCCGCCAGTTGCATGTACTGTGTTGCCTGATCAGGGTCACTTAAATACAAGATGCTATGAGCCTGTTGCTCACAGGTAGTAGTTTTTCCGCACCACTTCGCACCTTCAACAAGGATTGCCCCTTTATTCCGCAGCCTTCTTGAAATCAGCTCATCTGCAACACGCGGCTTATAGTCTTGCATTACCCACCCCTCCTTGCACATTAGTATACCCTATTGTTTGCAAACAATCAAGTAAAACCTTCGATTTGGCTCAAAATCGTCCTTCGAGTTGGCAGAGTTCCAACCTTCGACATGGCTCCTTTCTATCCTTCAAGTTGGACAAAAACGCGTCAAATAATAGAATTGGAGGTAACCAACTACATGAAAGTAACCGAGGACCGTAAGCTCCTGATCGCTGTCGGTCGCAGCCGAAAAGCTGTCAGCTGGCAGAACAAAGAGTACCCGTGGAGTGAGCTGCTGGATAAGCTTGCTTCCACCACCCGAACCCGGGAGACCGTTGCTGAGTTTGCCCATCTGCCCAAGGCCGAGCGCGATACCATCAAGGACATCGGCGGCTTTGTTGGCGGCTACCTGAGGAACGGCAAGCGCAACAATGCCTCCATCGTCAATCGCTGTCTCGTGTGCCTGGACTGCGATAACGGCGACGCCGAGCTCCGCTCCGATCTCGAATTGTCCTTCCCGTACACTTATGCCCTGTACTCCACCCACAGCCACACGCCGGAGAAGCCCCGTTACCGCGTGGTCATCCCGTTGAACCGAGATGTCACGCCGGACGAGTACGCTGCGATTTCCCGCAGGCTGGCCGATATGCTGACGCTTTCCCGCTTCGATCCTACTACCTTTGAAGCGGCCCGCCTGATGTACTGGCCCTCCACGCCGGAGGATGGCGAGTTCGTTTTCGACTACGTCCCCGGTAAGTTCGTCAATGCGGATGAAGTCCTCGGCACCTATGCTGACTGGCATGACGCTTCTCTCTGGCCTACCACTGCTCCAATCGAAACGCATGTAGGCAAGACCCTGGGCAAGGCCGAAGACCCGCTGGAAAAGCGAGGGGTCGTGGGTGCCTTCTGTCGCGCCCACACCATCTCCAACCTGATGGAAGGCATCCTGAAGAACCGCTATAATCCGACCCCACAGGAAAACCGCTACACCTATGTGGACGGCACCTCCACCGGCGGCCTGGTGGTGTACGATGACAAGTTTGCTTTCAGCCATCACGCCACTGACCCTGCTTCCGGGAAGCTGTGTAACGCCTTCGACCTGGTACGCTGGCATCTGTTCGCCCCTGGTAGTACCGGACCGGATGGCAAGACTATCAAGGATGAGAAGGCCTCCATTGCCGCCATGGCCGACTTTGCGACCAAGGATCCTGCCACGAAGCTTCAGCTGGCAGCGGACCGGAAAGCGGAGATCAATCTGGACTTTTCCATCCTGCCGGGCACCTCAAAGAAAGACAATAATAATGGTGGGACACCTGCAGCAGACGAACCCTCTGCAACGCCTGCTAACAATACATCTGTACCTCTCACTGAGGAAGAGATCGAGCAACAGATCATAGCCATTAAGAGTCACTTGGAGGTAGACAAGAGTGGCGAAGTCAAGAATACGCTGAATAACCTCCTCCTGATCCTTCGCAATGATCCGCGACTGAAAGGCATCTCGTATAACGCCCTTTCAGACGGAATCGAGATCAGGGATGAGATCGCTAAAGTCCCCTGGGAGCATCCCGGTAAATTCTGGCGCGATGCAGATGACAGTCAGCTGGTGACCTACATTACCGGCGAATATGGCAACTTCTCCGAGCGCACATTCGATGTCGCGCTGACAACGGTGTCCGATGAACGCTCTTATCATCCCATCCGTGAATACCTGGCACACCTTCCTCCTTGGGATGGTGTTCCCCGCGTGGAAACCTTGCTGATCGATTATCTTGGTTCTCCGGATAACGCTTATGTACGCACAGTCACCCGAAAGACATTGGTGGGCGCTGTTCGCAGGATTGAAGAACCCGGCTGCAAGCATGACTCCATGCTGGTGTTTTCCGGTCCTCAGGGTATTGGTAAATCCACACTCGTTACTCGTCTGGGAGGAGAATGGTTCTCAGATTCCTTTTCCTTGTCTGACCTCGGACTCGGGAAAACCGCTCCGGAGAAACTGCAAGGGTACTGGATCCTGGAAATCAGTGAGCTGGCCGGTTTGAAGAAGACCGAAGTTGAAACCCTGCGTTCGTTCCTCTCCAGGCAAGTTGACATCTATCGTGCTGCTTTTGCAAAGCGCCCTACCAAACACCCGCGTCAATGTATTTTCTTCGGCACGACCAATGAGCAGGGCTTTCTTCGCGATACAACAGGAAACCGCCGTTTTTGGCCTGTTGAAACGCCAGGCGGCGGCACCAAGCACAGCTGGGAATTGAAAAAGAGCGACATTGATCAGATCTGGGCCGAAGCTGTGTATCTATACAACGACGGTGAAGAGCCTGTTCTGGATGAAGAGATTGAGGCGCTCGCCAAAGCAGCTCAGCGCAATGCCATGGAAACCGATGATCGTGAAGGCTTGATCGTTGAATACCTGGACAAGCTAATCCCAGATGATTGGATGAAGATGGACATCAATGCCCGCCGTGGATTCCTTCGTGATGATCCTTTCCTGGGCGGTGATAAGAAAGGCTCGATCCTGCGCAACAGCATCTCGGTCATTGAGGTTTGGGTGGAGTGTTTTGGCCGTGAACCCAGCGCGATCCGGAAATCCGATCGTAATGAAATCCTGTCCATCCTGGCTAAGATCGGTTGGAAGAACGGACCTGCCGTCAATCAGCGCACCCCGTATGGCGTGCAAAAGTGCTTCTTCAGGCCTTCAACCTGAACCCCTTATCTCGAGTGTTAATCCTGTTGCTCTCATCTGTTACTCTCAGCTGTTACCGCCGCATTTCAGCGGTAACAAAATGAGCGGATGCTCATCAATCCCATTGTTACTGTTCCCGGAGCACCTGATCAGGTAACACATCTCAGTAATAATGCCCATATAATATGAAAGGAAAAAAGCTTGTTACTGTGTTACTGATATATTCTTAAGGAAAACAATATGAATAAAAAGAAAAAAGGTGTGTATGTATACACGCGCGTAGGAGAAATATAAAGGTTCAAAGGTTATGGTAACAGGTTTCTCGAGTGAAGGGGTATAAGTGATGGAGAACTGAGGTAATAGATGTAGCCGAGTACCAGATTTTCACTTACTGATACTCTCCCACTGATAATTCGCACGATATGGATTCCGTTTACCAACCGTTTCATTTTCGCTCAAAGGCAACCTTCCGGGGCCGCTTCACCCGCCCCCATGACCGATCGCAGGAGGTGTCAATGTCAGAAATCATTCCACCAAACAATAGTCCTCCCCTTTTGCTCTCCGAGAATAGCCTTCACGATTATCAGAGATTCTGCGTGGAGTTCGTAGAACAGCATCCACAATGTGCTTTATTCCTTGACTGTGGTCTTGGGAAAACTGTAATCACATTGACGGCCATCGAGCACCTGATGCACGACTGGTATGATGTCAACCGTGTACTCATTATCGCCCCACTTCGTGTAGCCCGCGACACCTGGCAAGCAGAGCTGGCTAAGTGGGCACACTTAACCGGGCTCACGATGCAGCGGATCATCGGCAGCGAAAAAGACCGGCTCCGTGCTCTGGGTGAACGCGCTGACATCTATGTGATTAACCGGGAAAACACAGAATGGTTGGTCAAGCATTATGCCGGTCGCCGACTTCCCTTCGACATGCTGGTGCTGGATGAGCTTTCATCGTTCAAAAACTACCGATCCAAACGTTTCTCCGCGCTGAAGAAAGACATATCACAATTCAAAAGAGTCATCGGTCTGACCGGAACACCTGCCCCCAACTCCCTTGAGGAGCTCTGGCCGCAGGTGTTTCTTTTGGACAAGGGTGCTCGACTCGGGCGTACCTTTCACACTTATATTGACCTGTATTTCTGCACTCCCAATAGTTGGCAGCCCTATAAGCACGAATTAAAGGCCGGTGCTGAGGATGCCATCTATAAGAAACTCTCCGACATCTGTGTGTCCATGAAGGCTACGGATCACCTGAACATGCCGGAGCGTGTGGAGAACATGGTGGAGCTAACCCTGTCTTCAAGGGAGATGAAACTGTACAAGCAGATGGAACGCGACATGCTTCTCCCTTATGCGGACGGTGACATTCTGGCGCTGAACGCAGCGACCCTGGCTGGCAAGCTCCTCCAGCTGGCTAATGGTGCCTGCTACGATGAGTACCACAACGTGAAGGTCGTCCATAATCAAAAGCTGGACGCGCTGGAAGATCTCATCGAAGCGGCAAACGGAAAGCCTGTCCTGGTGCTCTACAGTTTCCAGCACGACCTGACTCGAATTCAGGAGCGCTTCGGAAAGTACCCTGATAACCCCAACGGTGTCCGACAACTGGTTACAGAGCAGGACATGGCTGACTGGAACGCAGGAAAGATACCCATTGCGGTGACACAGCCCGCTTCCACCGGGCATGGCCTGAATCTGCAGGCCGGTGGCAGCACCATCATCTGGTTTGGTCTGACCTGGTCGTTGGAGCTGTATGAGCAGGCCAACGCCCGCCTATGGCGGCAAGGGCAAAAGGACACCGTGGTCATCCATCATCTCATCACCAAGGGCACTATGGACGAACAGGTCATGCGTGCCCTCAAAGACAAAGCCGCCGGGCAGGATGCCCTCCTGAATGCTGTGAAGGCCAGGATTCACGAGAGTGTTTCTTCCCGTAATTGAGCAAAAGGAGCTGATTCATCTGCTTGAACGTGATATCGTCGCGGCCGTTAAGGCTTACCTGACGTCCCTGGGAAAGGACGTTTTCTTCTGGAAGGAACACGGCGGGCTTTACGGCACCTCCGGCATTCCTGACATCATCATCTGCTATAAAGGCCGGTTCATCGGAATGGAGTGTAAGCTGCCGGGCGGTCATCTGACTGAATTGCAGAAGCGTGCATTGAAGAAGATCAGCGTTGCTGGCGGCTATGCCTACCGGGTGGAAAGCGCCGATGACGCCAAGAAGGTCATTGAAAAGGTCGATGCTGATATAGCACGGGGCTTTGCAAAAACAAAGCATTGAACCCGACTTGAACCCATGAATGGAGGAACTATCCGAATGAAAATCATCAAGCGCGATGGGCGCGAAGTATCCTATGACTTCAGCAAGATTATCACCGCCATTGATGCGGCCAATAAAGAGGTCGATCCCAAGGACCGGTTGTCTGAGATAGAGATCGGCTTTATCGTCGGCAGGATCGAGCGCCGGATTCACGAGCTCAACCGTCCGGTCCATGTAGAAGAGATCCAGGACATGGTGATCGATGAGCTGGTCGAAGCGGATCATGCCCGTCTGGCGCTCCACTACAGTGAGTACCGCATTAAGCACGCACAGCTGCGTGAGCGGAACACGACGGACAAAAAAATCCTGGCGCTCCTTCGTCATGACAGTGAGACCGCGCGGCAGGAGAACGCCAACAAGGACCCCATCATCAACAGCACCATGCGGGATTACCTCGCATCGGAGGTATCCGAAGATATCTGCCGCCGTTACATCTTTCCCGAGGATGTCATCCACGCCCACGACGAGGGTATGATCCACATCCATGACATGGGCTATGTATCCGGCCCGATCTCCAACTGTGAGCTGGTCAATCTGGAGGACATGCTGCAAAACGGCACGGTCATTACCGGCACTCTGATTGAAAAGCCCCACAGTTTTTCCACCGCCTGCAATATCGCCACCCAGATCATCGCACAGGTTGCCAGTAACACCTATGGCGGTCAGACCATCTCCCTGGCACACCTCGCGCCGTTCGTGGATGTATCCCGGCAGAAATACCGTAAGGAGGTCCGGGAAGAAATGCAGGAGATCGGCTGCATCTGCTCTGACAATGAGATCTATCGGATTGCGGAAATGCGCGTCCGGAAAGAGATTAATCGTGGCGTGCAGACGATTCAGTACCAGATTCAGACCCTGCTGACCACCAACGGGCAGACGCCCTTCGTGTCGGTCTTTATGTACCTGGATGAAACGCCGGAAGGACAAACCAGGAAGGATCTTGCCCTGATCATTGAGGAGACCCTCAAGCAACGCTATCAGGGAATCAAGAATGAGGTGGGCGTTTGGGTGTCTCCTGCCTTCCCGAAACTCATCTATGTCCTGGATGAGGACAACATGACCAAGGACAGCCCCTACTGGTACCTGACGGAACTGGCGGCCAAGTGTACTGCCCGGCGCATGGTGCCGGATTACATCAGCGCCAAGATCATGAAGCAGCTGAAGAACAGCGATGTCTATACCTGCATGGGCTGCCGGGCATTTCTCACTCCTGATACCGTTGGCCTGAATCCTGACGGAACACACAAGTATTATGGCCGCTTCAATCAGGGAGCAGTTACCATCAACCTGGTGGACGTAGCCTGTTCCGCTGGTGGAGACGAAGCAGCCTTCTGGCGGCTCATGGAAGATCGGACCGAGCTGTGTCACAAGGCACTGCGGATCCGGCATGAGACCCTTCTGGGTACCCCTTCGGATGTGGCCCCGATCCTCTGGCAGCATGGCGCGATTGCACGGCTCGGCAAAGGCCAAAAGATCGACAAGCTGCTGTACGACAACTACTCCACCATCTCCCTGGGCTACGCCGGCCTGTGCGAGTGTGTGTACCGGATGAAGGGTGTCAGCCATACCGATCCCGCCGGTCATGACTTTGCCGTGAAGGTGATGGAATTCCTGAACGCCAAGACTAAGCAGTGGCGTGAGGCTGAGAACATCTCCTACAGCCTGTATGGCACGCCAATGGAAAGCAGCACCTACAAGTTTGCCCAATGCCTTCAGCGTCGCTTCGGCATCATCCCGCATGTCACGGATAAGAACTATATCACCAACAGCTATCACGTGCATGTGACAGAGCCCATCGATGCCTTTTCCAAACTGGGCTTTGAGGCGGAGTTCCAAGCGCTGTCTCCCGGTGGTGCGATCTCCTATGTGGAAGTGCCCAACATGCAACACAACATTCCCGCCGTGCTGGCCGTCATGCGTTATATCTATGATCACATCATGTACGCCGAGCTGAATACCAAGAGCGATTACTGTCAGGTTTGCGGCTTTGACGGAGAGATTCAAATTGTACAGGAAGATGGCAAGCTTATCTGGGAGTGCCCGAACTGCGGAAACAGAGATGAAAAGCGCATGAACGTGTGCCGCCGTGTCTGTGGGTATCTGGGCACTAACTATTTCAACCAGGGTCGGACCCAGGAAATTGCGGAAAGGGTGCTGCATCTGTGAGTGAAAAGAAAAACATGCGTCAGGCTTGGCTGGATTCCTTCGGTTCGGATAAGGAAGTACACCTGCTTGCCAGCTGTGGCGAAGTTGCTGCTTATGTGACCAAAGACAGACCGGATGGAAACCCGTTCGGCCGTTCTCCGGTCTTCCATGTGTGGCGGGGTGACGATTGGCTCTACTGCGGTCAGAATATGAAGGAATCCCACAATGTGTATACAAAAGCCATCGCTGAACAGAAGGCTCGCCATTCCGATCAGGAGGATTCATGAACTACGCCACCATCAAAAAGACAGACATCGCCAACGGCCTCGGTGTCCGAGTGTCTCTGTTTGTCTCCGGCTGCCGTCGCCACTGCGCGGGCTGCTTCAACACGGAAGCCTGGGATTTTGATTACGGAGAACCATTCACCATAGAAACTGAAGATATCATTCTGAAAGCCCTGAGTCCCAGCTGGATTCAGGGTCTTTCCATTCTCGGCGGTGAGCCCATGGAGCCGGAGAATCAGGAAGTACTACTGCCTTTCCTCAGAAAGGTGAAAGCTGAGTTTCCAGATAAGGATATCTGGCTGTACACCGGCAACCGTCTGGAAGAAGTCGCCTCATTGCCTCTTCTCTCTAACGTCGATGTTGTGGTAGACGGGCCTTTCCTGGAAACGGAAAAGGATGCCGGACTTGCCTTTCGCGGAAGCCGGAATCAGCGAATCATTGATCTGAAAACACGCAGTATTCTCAGCGTCGGAGGATAACCCATGAACGAAAAATGCTTTGCCCTGAAGCCTGGCAGGAAATGCTCGCTGCTGACCTGCAAGGGCTGCAATGGGCAATATGATAAGTGCCCCTTCTATAAACCCCGGTGGATGGCCGAGCGAGATACACGCCGTGCCCTGGCGAGGATCGCCAGCATGCCGGTGGAGAAACAGCAGGCAATCGCCGAGAAATACTACAACGGCGAAATGCCGTGGACAGGAGCGTTGATTTGACAGCAAAAGAATTCTTCACGCAGACCTTTTACCTGAACAAAGAGATCATCAAAAAGCAGGGCATCCTGGATCGTCTTAATGATTCGGTCACTGGCATCAGCTGCAATATGCAGCAGGATGTGGTCAGCCACACCCGGAACGTGCACAGCATGGAGGATATGATTGCCAAGATTGTCGATTTGAAAGACGAGATCAAGGCAGCCGAGGGCAAACTGACAGAAGCAAAAGCGCAGATCCGCTCTGTCCTCGTGCACGTAGAGGATGAGGATGATAAAACAATTCTAGAGCTCCGGTATCTTGGATTCCGGGAATGGCGCGAGATCGCAGAGATCATGCAACTTCACGACCGTACTGTGCGCCGCAAACAGACTCAGGCCCTTCTTTTCCTGGACACTGTAGGCATCGAATACAAAAACTTCTTGGATTCTGAAAAAATGCCCGGTGATGTCCCTTGATGCCCGCCTTCTCATCGTGATATGATACACTCATCAAAATAGGACAGAGACCTCTGTTGGCAGCACCTGCAGAGGTCTTTCCCTTCCCTCCCATCAGGAGGCGCATATGAAATCACCCGCGATTCCCCAGGATGAACACGACATCCTGAACGATGCCTATCGTTTTCTCCGTGACCATAACGACCCTCCCGCCAACGGTACTCCTGAGTGTCTCCATTTCTGGGAGCAAGCCGCAAAGGACGCCTGCGAACTGGTCGGCAGTAAGTGGAAGAACCACCCGTTGGCCATGGAGGTTATGCTGGGTATCTATTCTTACCTTGAAAAGAAATGCAAAGCCAAATCCTGAAGTATTGCCCTCGCCGACTCATCCTCAGCGAGGGCATTTCCTTTTCTGTCCGCTGAAAGGAGCGTTCCATGGACGACGATATCTGCTACGAATGCACCGGGTACGGGGATGACTACTACATCTCTGAGGATGGCGAGCTTATCTGTGCCTGCCCGGAATGCCCTTTCTACAAACCGAATGAAGATTGAACAGGAGGCCAACATGCTATTTACCTCTGAACAGGTGTCCCACGGGCACCCCGATAAGATTTGCGATCAGATCAGCGATGCCATCCTGACCGACTGCCTGACCCACGACCGGAACAGCCGTGTTGCTGTAGAGGCCCTCATCAAGGATAATCATGTCACTCTCGCCGGTGAGATCACTTGCCGGCACATTCCTAACTACCAGGCCATCGTGCAGAATCAGCTGGCGCAGCATGAGCCGCAGATCGCCGACAGCTTCGTCCTGACACAGCACATCTCTAGGCAGAGTTCTGACATTGCTCAGGGTGTAGACCGGAAGGGTGCCGGCGATCAGGGCATGATGTTCGGCTATGCCTGCAAGGAGACTACGGAAATGCTGCCCCTGCCTTTTGCCCTGGCCACCAAGGCCATCGAGATTCTGGAGGGCGCGAATCATCCCGCGTTGCTCCCCGACGCAAAGGCCCAGGTCACCTATGACTACAGCAACCGCCGCATCGATACCTTCCTCATCAGCACACAGCATGTGCCCGACGTCCCTCCCGCCTACCTGGCACAGCTGGTACATTATGTGATGAAGGCAGCTGCGCGGGAGTACAGTCAGAATGAGGACTTCCGCTTCCTGATCAACCCCACCGGTCGATTCGTGAACGGCGGCAGCTTTGCCGACACCGGTGTGACTGGCCGGAAGATCATCGCTGATACCTACGGCGGTGCCTGCCGTCATGGCGGCGGAGCCTTCTCCGGCAAGGATCCCACGAAGGTGGATCGCTCCGGTGCCTATATGGCGCGGAAGATCGCAAAAGACATCCTCCGCTACGGCCTTGCCGGCCGCTGTGAAGTCCAGCTCGCCTATGCCATCGGTGTGGAAGAGCCGGTCAGTATCTCCGTGGAAACCTTCAAGACCAGCAAAGTGCCCTACAGCTATCTGGTCCGCTGGATTCGAGAGCACTATGACCTGACCCCAAACGGCATCATCTCCTTCCTGCATTTAAGAGATATCGACTACACCAAGACCGCGTCCCTCGGCCACTTCTGGCGACAGAACCTCCCCTGGGAAAAATAAAAGAACCGTCAGCGAAACACTGACGGCATTGATCAAACGGGTTCTTATTTTGCACCTGCTACAGTCGTCCTGCCAATGCGGAACGTTAATCCCAACTGATCGAATATCTTGAGCATAGTGTTCAGATTTGGCGTGCTTTTGCCGGATTCAATTCTCGCCACTGATGAGTGCGGGATACCGCAAAGCTCTGCAAGATCCCTTTGAGAAAGGTCAAGCTCGTGTCGGCGCTCGATCATCGTTCCTACGATCTGAGACAGGGCCTCAATCTCATCCATGTCCTTGCCGATCTCGGGGTTCTTTTCTCTGACATGCTTCTTGTAATCATCCCATGTTGCCATACAATCACCCTTTCCTTGATACCCAGTCATCACGTTCTGCCTTTGCTTTCTCAATCTCTCTACGTGGTGTTTTCTGCGTCTTCTTTCGGAACTGATGCAGCAGAACGAACTTGTTGTCCCTAAAATAGAAGTACAGTACTCGGTTGTTTCCCGGTCTGAGTTCCCAGATATCCTCATCCAGATTCTTCGTTATATTCTCGCCCAGCCTTGTTCCATGATCTTTAAGCAGCTGAATATAGAACGAAATCTGTTTGTGTTGGATCCTGGCATCTTTACTCGTTTCAGCCTTCTGTTCTAAATCATCAAGGAAATTCCATAGTTCAGACACGCCATCCGCTGTCTCGTAAAACTCAATCTCGTACATCGGATTTCTCCCTTCCTTGATTCCATTGAATGATAGCAAAAATGCGTCCAAAAGTCAATATCAATAGTTTCCTAAAAATGCATCAAAACGCTTGACTTTCATCAACTTCTGAGCGTATATGTCACTACCCTGAAAGAAGGAGGACTTGCCCCATGGCAAAAGCAATGCTGCAGTCCATCGACAAAGATGGCACACATCGCGCCCCACTGCAGGACGTGGAGATTCTGGAACAGGTCGGCGACAACGATTATATCGTGCTGACGCCCGCAGGCATTAAGTGTCATGCCCTGTTCAATCCCTTCACCGGCTACTTTTTCGCCGACGATGTGTACCGGGTAGTGAAGGAGGAGCAGGCGACATGAATATCCCAACCAATACCCAGAACCGGAAGGTACTGGCGCAGGAGCTTTCCCGGCTGATCGGAGAGCCGTACACCTATTTGGGTGTACCATCCTGTGCCTACCAGGTCGGCCCATACCGAATCAACAAGGATGGAAGCATCGACGGCGACGATTTCGAAGCTATCCGCAGCTTCCTGCTGGAGAACGATTACATCCACGAAACCATCGGCGTGGAGCCTGAAGAGAACCATCCTGCCCCTGCGGATTCAGAAGCGGATCCTCTTTCAGCAGATGATGAAGCACAGGATGCTTCACTACCTGGTGGCACCACACCGACTGAGTTTGAATTCACTGAAACCTATGTCAGTATCCCGATTCGGGATTACACGCCGCTTGCCCTCACCTGCTTGCTGAAAACGCTCTATGCACGGCAGAAACTCATCGCTGCCATGACCCAGAGCGACCTGATTGCCCTTGACGAAGAACTGATCGACCGCCTGCAAGATGAAAAGCCCGACACCATTGAAAAGATTCAGGAGCTTCTTCACCAGGAGATCGAGGCAGGCTTCGTCAAGGGCATCACTATTGAGGACGGAAAGATCACCATGGCCTTCCCATACGATCCTTCTCAGCCCACCCAGTGGCAGGCCTACGCTGAGATCCTGATGCGCCTGGAAAAACACAGCAAGGTCGCCCATCACGCTTCTGCAAAACTGTTGCAACCAACCCCGGAGGAAATGAAATATTTCTGCCGGAACTGGCTGGTGCAGCTTGGCCTCGGAGGAGCAGAGCACAAGGAGACCCGAAAGATTCTCCTCGGTCACCTGACCGGCTTTGCTGCATTCCGAAGCTCCGATCAGATGGACGCCCATAAGCAGCGTTACGCCGCAAAACGAAAAGAAGCCCGGGAAGCCGCAAAGACTAAGTCGATTCAGGAGCAGACAGAGGAGTGTGAGCATCATGACTGAACGGATGAAGAAGGCCCTGGCTGATTTGAAAGCAGAACAGGAGAAGGGTATATACACACTCTGCCCCCGATGCGGCAGAAATACCATGAGACCTGATTTACACACGAATGCCCTGAGTCGGCAGGCTGATATTGAGGTCTGCTCATCCTGTGGATCCGAGGAAGCGATTCTGAGCTTCATGAATAAGCCCTTCAGCCTCTATCAGTGGGCTGCCCTGAAGCCGAAAAAGCTCGCCTCCGATTTCAAAACCCGTCCTGGCAAGGAGGTCTGGCGCATCATCTGTGACCAGCAGGCCATTACGATTTCCACCCTCTACCGTCGATTCAGGAGCGGTGAAGACCCCGAGGAGATTCGGTTCCTTGCCCAGGAACAGTGCCCCGGCCTGATCGATCTGTGGACAGAACCCTATCACATGAAATACGAATGCAGCGACGGCCCGCTGACCATCACCTTCTCAGAGGACGAGGACGGAAACCTCAACATGGACGCGAGCCTTCCATGATTCCAGAACCTTCCCCGCCAGCAGCCTTCGGGCTGCTTTTCCTTTGCCCACGTTCCGCGCACGTTGCCCCACGTTGGGGCTTCAGCGCTCCGGTCGGGGAAACGGCCCAGCCTGATTCGAAAGCCCAGCACGGGCCAACGTGGCGCGGGAATTGAAAAGGCCAAAAATGAAAAAAGGCCGCCTCCCGATTGGGAAGCGGTCGTGGCTTGCTTGCCATCATGTATTCCACCTGTCCAAGCTGCGCAGGAGCGCCGGCTGTAGTACCGTCTTGATTTGAGAGCTGAGTCCCAGTTCCATGTAAGCTTTCCGGATGCCGTTGTAGTAACGCTCCATCGGCGGTGACTGCCGGATCATCTTCATGATGTAGATCATCCCCTCGATTTGAGAGCCATCCTTCATAATGACCGGCCAGATTTCCTTGGTATAGTATCCGCCCTTGACGCCCTCGTACACATCCAGGTTCGCTTCATCCTGTTTGCTGATTTCCCACACCGCGACCGGCACCCGGTTCCGTCTGTCTCCGGTGCGCTCCACCGTCGCGTGGAGGTAAAACTCCAGCCTCGCTCCTTCGATGTAGCCCATCCCGATGAGCCGGGCCTGCGGGCAGCGGACTGCCATCTGTTCTTTCACCATGTTCGATCCGTAGGCAATGTATTTCATAGCTTCCTCCAATTCCGGCCCGGTCAATTCCAGAGCCATTGTAGCAGCCAGCCTTCCGGCTGGCAAGGGGTAAGAGAGGGGTCTCGATTTGAAAGCTCAGGCCACCCACTTCATCGGGTAAGCGTCTTCCATGCCGATGTGCGCGATGATCAGATCCATGCAGTAACCGCGGAGCGCGGGCAGTGCCCGCTTGAGCCTCGCCGGCGCGTCTACCTTGGAGATGTAGATGTGGTGGATGTAATCGTACTGTGGATCGCTGAACCAGTCCAGGATGTCCATGCACTCGTCCAGGCTCAGGTGATTCCGCTTCGCGGTAGTCATAGTGTTCTTCATGATGATGTCCTCCTTCTCAATTTGAAAGCTGTGTCAGTCTGTGTCTATGGCGATCCGATTTCAGAGCTGGTAACCGTAGGTGTCGGCGAGGTCAAGAACCTCCATTCTGTAGTCCGGCATGTAGGTTTCATAGAGGTTGAGCTTGTCCATCACGCCAGTGATGCAGTCGTCGAGGAACTCGGCTCTGCTGTCGCTGTCCGGGAATGATATCTGATTGTCTTCCTCCAATTCTGTAGCGGCCGTCTCGATTTCAAAGCGGATGTCTTCATCAGTGATGGTCGAAATGTGCTTCATGCTGTGATCCTCCTTCTCAATCTGGGAGTGCCGGTCAGGCGCTCTCCGCTTGGTAGTAATCCGAAAGCGCAGGCTTTGCCCGCAGGGTGGCCTCCTCGATTTGAGAGCGCATGCTTTCCACTCCTTGCAGGAGGCTGGCCAGGTTCCTGGTCTGTTCCGCGTCCATGGAGCCCCGCACCAGCAACCGCACCCTGATCTCAAAGCGCCCTTCCGGGTGGACGCAGGTGCTGACGATGAGCGGCGCGTCCCAGCCCTCGCTGGCGATTTCGAAGCGGATGTCTTTCCCGCAGTTCCAGGTGCAGTCCACCGTAGCCCGGAAGCCCGGCTCGGCATTCACGATGCCTCGCAGTTTTCTGACCAGTCGTTTGTTTTCACCTGTGTTCTTGATGATCATGTTCTTCCCTCCCGGCCCGTCGGCCTTCTCAATTTGGTCCTCCCGGCTTCCCGCCCGGCTTGGAGACATACATCACTCTGCTGGGGCTGGAAGTCAAGCGGTATGTGTGAATTTATCGATCTTTATTTCAGAGCTCTTTCTCGGAGGCGGATGATGTAGTTGCTCACCTCCCGCGGGGTCATCCCGATGATCTCCAGGTCGTTCCTGCCGTTGATGGTCGCCATGAGAATCTCGAGCATCTCCATTTGGAAGCTCTCGGCGTGGTTCTCCGGTTTTTCCTGCCGGAACTGTGCCCAATCGCGGTGCAGGTCTTGCAGGTTGTAAACGCGCTCGTCGTTCAAGTCGATGAACTTCATGCTGTATCTCCTTTCCGGGTTGATGCCCTGTCCGATTTGAAAGCCCGTGGCTCAATGCTGTGTTTTCCTGAGCTTCTGAGGCTCTTCAGAAGGCTTCCATTCTGTGTCCCATCTCGATTTGAAAGCCCTCTGAAGAACCGCAGGATGCGGTTCAGTTGTCCGTGCGGAAGCTGCGGCCCTTCGCCTTGATCTCGTAGTGTGTCTTGCCTTCGTAGGTCACCTTCCGTACCTGCTCGATGTCACTGAGCTTGGCGGTCTTCATCCGCGGCTGTTTCTGCACCCAGCGGAGGGCTGCCGATTTGCAAGCTTCGGGCAGGTCGGTGTAAACCATGCGGTCGTACCGGTCGTGGTTGCGGTAGCGCTCCAGTTGCTTCTGGTGTGCCGCGCGGCCTTCTTCAAGGCTGACGTACCAGTCGCTGTTCCGGCGGCTTCCCAGCCAGGCCCACTCGATTTGAAAGATCGGCTCCAGCCGGTTGTTCCAGACCGTACCGTCCCAGGTGCTTCCGACCCAGGTGTCCGCGCCAGCCTTGCCGACCGTGAGCCGGATGACGTCCCCGCAGTAGCCGCCGTCGATGCGGTCCCAGTGTGTGTCGCGCTCCAGGAGGACCCGGCGGATTTCGGAGCCGTCGGTCAGGTCGATGTGTGCAATCTCGCCCTGCGAGCCGTTCATGGTGTCGGGGAAAATGGTCCAGCCCTGATTCAGGAGCTCGGTGACTTTCTCGGTGTAGATCCTGCGGATGTCCTGCTTCTTCATGGTGTGTTTCCTTTCCGGCCTGCGGCCTGTCGATTTGAAAGCTGGTGGTGTGTTTGCGGCCTTACTTGGCCTCTCGGATTTCGAAGCGGGTCTTCCCGCCGGTGAAGGGGTTGTTCCGCTCCTCGATTTCGAAGCGGCGCTTCATGGCCTGTGCCTGTTCGACGGTCTTCGTGCCTCCGACCAGGCATCCCCGGTCGTTGTAGATGTGGTAGCGGACGCCGATGTGCTTGCCGTAGGCGATGGCTTGTTCGCGATTCATCATGCTGTGTTTCCTTTCTGGCCTGTGGCCTGTTCGATTTGGAAGCTGTGTCGGGTGGAGCCGGTGGCTCCCGTCAAGGCTCCCGATTCCGAAGCCCTGAAGGGAACCGCCCGCGTTGGGGCTGGGCGATTCAGGAGGCCATCCGCCATGCGCTGTTCCCGGGCAGGTTCTTGAGCAGGTGGTGCCTCGCGGTTTCAAATTCGTCTCCGATGAAGCCCAGTTGGAGGAGCCAGCACCGGAAGGTGTACTTCGGGTTGTCGGTTTCCGGCCGCGCCGCGCTGGCCTGCTTCGAGGTCAGGGCTTTGAAGGAAATGGCCATGCAAAGCTGGATGTAGCTCTTGACCTCCCCGGCGTGCAGGGTCGAGTTGAAAGCCCGGAATTCGATCGTGCCCTTCTGCCACACCGCGTGGAGGTTGAGCAGGTGGTACCGGCTGGGGTCGTAGTGCTGGTGTGCGTGCCATTCCCAGTTCCGGTCGTTGTACCAAAGCCTCGCGAAGGCTTCCATGGTCTGGGGCTTCTGCTTGTTCAGCCTTTCCAGGAAGGCCGGGTCGACCGGTTGGCACCATTGCATCCTGCGCTCCGGGTCGATGGCCAGGCTCTGTGTCAGGAGGTCTTCCTTCGCGTTGACCATGTTCACCAGGTTCTTCAGGGTCTTGGGAGTGTGTTCGCCGAGGCCGATGTGGACGTGGATGCCGCAGTGTGCCGGGTCGGCTTTCGCGCCCGCCCTGCGGAGCTTCCGCACCAGCTCCTGCACCGTTTCGATGTCTTCCCACCTGCAGATGGGGCTGACCGCCTCGGTCTTCTCCTCGTCCGGGCCGGGGATGCTGGCGTCCCGCATCACCTTCCACACCCGCCCGTCGGGCATCCGAACGGTCTGTGTGTGGTAGCAAGTGTGGTCAGGCATGCTCGGGGTCGTGCCGAAGTGCTCGGCGATGACCTTCGCGGCTTTTGTCCGGAGGATGCCGTTCATCTCCAGTTCAATGCCGAAGGTCTGTTCCTTCATGCTGGTCATGGGCTTCTCCTTTCGTCCCGCGGGCCTTTTCGTTTTTGCTCCCTTGCGGGGGCTCCCCGCGGCGTGACACATACATCACTCTGCCCGCCTGGAAAGTCAAGCGACGAAAGCGAGAATTAGTGCGACAAAACTGATAACTTTTCGTCACACTTTTGTCTCAACTGGGCCGTTTTTGACCCAGTTTGGACGTTTTTCGGGGTTTCTTCCTTATATATGCGCGAAGCGCGCGTGCCCGTGCGCGCGTACACGCGTACGAGAGCGTGCGCAGAGACGTGAACCCGTCACACGCCGGGGACAATCACCTGGAAAACCGGGTTTTTTCCGCCCGGAAAACGGCTTTTTCCGGCCCGTGGCCCCGGTATGCGGCCCGGAAACCCGGCCTTTGGCCCCGGATCGCGCCGGTTTTTCCCCGGCACACCCGCCCGATCCGGCCTGGTGTGCCGCGTTGGCGCTGCCCAGATCGCAGGCACTCCGCCCGACAATAGGCCCAGCACACCGGCGTTTTCGGCGGAAGCCCGCCTTCGGGCCCGGCTTTTCCCCGGCGGCCCGGCACAACCCGCCCGGTCTGTGGCCCGGAGCCCGCCCTGGCTGTGTCCCCGCGCCGGCCGTCGCGGCTCCCGGCGCTCCGGCTCCCGCTTCCCACCCCGGCTTCCGCGCCCGTCCGCCCGCGCCTCGGCCCCGGCCCCGGGAGTCGGGAGCTTCCGCCCGCCCTCGCGCCTCGACCCCCAGGGGGGCTTCCATCTTTGGGGCCGAATCCTAAAAGACCGCGGCCCACTCTCACGCAAAAAAAGCCCGAATCAAACGTGGTATTAACCCACGGGCCTGTAATTTACCGCTATTCCAACTCAGAAAGGAGCTAAAAACCATGGCGAAAGACGGTACTATCCGCGGCGGTCGCCGCGTTCGTTCCGGTACAAAGCCGGAACCTTTAGTGGATAAAATACAAAAAGGCAGATCGGCGCGGGTCATGGAATTCCCCGTGAACGATCTGCCTATCGATGATGATATGGGCTATGTCGCTGACCTGGACGGCGCGGACATGCCGGAGCCCAGCGCTTACCTGTCTGCAAAGCAGCGGGATGGTCAGCCTCTGGGCGCTGACATTATCTACCGTGAAACGGTACGCTGGCTCAAGGATCGCGGCTGCGACCGGCTGGTCAACAACCGCCTGGTAGAAAGCTACAGCGAGGCCTTTGCTCGATACATTCAGTGCTCGGAGGCGGTTTCCAGCTACGGCCTCCTGGGCAAGCACCCGACCACAAAAGCGCCGATCGCTTCTCCCTTTGTGCAGATGATGCTCGCCTTCCAGAAGCAGGCCAACCTGCTCTGGTATGAGATCTTCGATGTCGTGAAGCAGAACAGCACGACCGCCTTCGAGGGTGATCCCCAGGATGACGCGATGGAGATGCTGCTCAGGCTGAGAAGCAAACAATAAGGAGGACACGCCATGGCAAAAACCACATCTGAAATGCAGATGGTCCCGATTGGGAAGCTCATCCCATACGTCAACAACGCCCGGACCCACAGTGAGAACCAGATCACAAAGCTGCGTTCCTCCCTCCGTGAGTTCGGGTTTATCAATCCCATCCTGATTGACCGGGAATACAACGTGATCGCCGGTCATGGGCGACTGGCCGCCGCCAAGGCTGAGAACTTCGACGAAGTCCCTTGTGTGTATGTGGATCACCTGACAGAGGCGCAGAAGAAAGCCTACATTCTGGCTGACAACCGTATGGCCGAGGATGCCGGTTGGGATGAGGAAATGCTGCGCATCGAGATCGAAGCGTTGAAGGAGCAGGCCTTTGATCTGTCCCTGACCGGCTTTGATGAGGATGAGATCGCCGGTTTCTTCGATGATGAGGAAGCTCAGGATGACAACTTCGATGAGGATAAAGCTCTCGAAGCGCCGGCCTTCGTGGAGCCCGGTGATGTGTGGATCCTGGGCAGGCACCGCCTGATGTGTGGAGACTCCACCAAGCCCGAAGATGTGTCTGTGCTCATGGAAGGAAAGAAAGCCAATATCTGCATCACGGACCCGCCTTACAATTGCGCCTATGAGGACGGCACCGGCATGAAGATCATGAACGACAAGTGGGACGACAGCAAAAAGTTCTATCAGTTCCTGCTGGACGCGTTCAAGAATGTGTATGCGAACCTCGCCGATGGCGGGGCTTTTTATTGCTTCCATTCCGACGCCGAGAAGGTCAATTTCTTCAACGCGACCGTAGACGCCGGTTTCCATTATTCCACCACCTGCATCTGGGTCAAGAATGCGCTGGTCATCGGCCGGATGGATTACCAGATGCGGCACGAGCCGGTCATCTACGCCTTCAAGGACACCGCCAAGCATAAGTTCTACGGTGACAGGAAGCAGACCACCGTATGGGAGTTCGATAAGCCGACGAAGTCGAAGCTTCATCCGACCACAAAACCGCTGCCGCTTGTCGCCTACCCGATGCGCATGTCCTCCATGGAGAACAGCATCGTGCTGGATCTGTTCGGCGGTTCCGGTTCCACCCTCATGGCCGCGGAGCAGCTGAACCGCATTGCCTTCCTCATGGAGCTGGATCCAAAATACGCCTCCGCCATTATTCGGAGATACGCCGCTGCCCGGCAGGGCATTGACGATGTGTCCGTCATCCGGAACGGTGAGAAGCTGCCCTGCAGCGCGGTGTACATTCCCACTGAGGATGACCTGGCCTTCAAGGATGACAAGGTTGACCGGAAGGATGAAGCGTGACCCCTTAACTGCCTGCATGAAGGGAGGCGATGCCGATGCAGCAGTTGAAGCGGTACAAGCCGACCCGGTTCATGCTCCCAACTTCCCACTATGATAAGGATGCTGCGGACTTCGCCGTGGCGTTCATCGAGAACCTCCGCCACACCAAGGGCACCTGGGCCGGTAAGCCCTTCCTGCTCATGGACTGGCAGGAGCAGATCATCCGGGATCTGTTTGGCATCATGAAGCCCAATGGATATCGGCAGTTCAATACCGCCTATGTGGAAATTCCGAAGAAGAACGGCAAGAGCGAGCTGGCCGCCGCCATCGCTCTATTCCTGACCTGCGGGGACGGTGAGCAGCGGGCTGAGGTCTATGGCTGCGCTTCCGACCGGCAACAGGCATCCATCGTGTTTGATGTGGCCGCAGACATGGTGCGGATGTGCCCGGCGCTGGCCAAGCGGGTGAAGATCCTGGCCTCCACCAAGCGCATCATCTATACGCCCACGAACAGCTTCTACCAGGTGCTTTCGGCTGAAGCCTTCTCCAAGCACGGCTTCAACATCCATGGCGTGGTTTTCGATGAGCTGCATGTGCAGCCGGACAGGAAGCTCTTTGACGTCATGACCAAGGGCTCCGGCGACGCCCGCATGCAACCGCTGTACTTCCTGATCACCACCGCCGGTACGGATACCCATAGCATCTGTTATGAAACGCATCAGAAGGCCTTGGACATCCTGGAAGGGAGAAAGCAGGACTCCACCTTCTATCCCGTCATCTACGGCGCGGCCGATAACGAGGACTGGACAGACCCGAAGGTATGGAGAAAAGCCAACCCCTCCCTTGGTGAGACCATTGGGCTGGAAAAGGTCGAAGCAGCCTGTCTCTCTGCCCAGCAGAATCCATCTGAAGAGAATGCTTTCCGTCAGCTCCGTCTGAACCAATGGGTCAAGCAGAGCGTCCGCTGGATGCCCATGGACAAATGGGACGCTTGCGGGGATGAATACGATACGGAAGACCTGGAAGGCCGCATCTGCTATGCCGGGCTGGACTTATCCTCCACCAGCGACCTGACAGCCCTGGTGCTGGTCTTCCCGCCGACGCAGGCAGATGAGCATTACCGCGTCCTTCCCTACTTCTGGCTGCCGGAAGAAACGCTGACGCTCAGGGTCAAGCGTGATCATGTCATGTACGATCTCTGGGAACGGCAGGGTTTCATCCGCACCACCGAGGGCAATGTCGTTCATTACGGCTTCATTGAGGAGTTCATCCGGAAGCTCGGTGAGCGCTACGACATCCGGGAGATCGCCTATGACCGCTGGAACGCTTCCATGATGGTTCAGGCCCTCCAGGATGACGGTTTCAGCATGATCCCCTTTGGCCAGGGCTTCCGGGATATGAGCAATCCAACCAAGGATCTGATGCGCCTGGTGCTGGAAGGCACCCTCCGGCACAACAAGCACCCGGTCCTGCGCTGGTGTATGGACAACGTGTTCGTGCGGACGGATCCCGCCGGGAACATCAAGATCGACAAAGAAAAATCCACCGAGAAGGTGGACGGCGCTGTTGCGCTGGTCATGGGGCTGGATCGGGCGCTCAAGAATGAGAATGCAGCCAGCAGTATCTATGACGTCCGCGATATGCTGATGCTGGACTGGTAGGAAGGAGGAAGCTATGCCAAGAGTACCGCCGCGACCCTGCCGCTATCCTGGCTGCCCGGAGCTCTGCGCTCCCGGTCAGGTCTTCTGCAAGGACCACATCATGTGGAGCAGTGACCGTCTACGCGGGGGTGCCGATGCCCGTGGGTATAACGCCCGCTGGCGATCGGAAAGAAAAGCCTTCCTGGAGCGGCACCCGCTTTGCGCCGAATGCCGGAAGAAAGGCAAGCTGACCCCTGCTACCGTGGTCGATCATATCATCCCGCACCGTGGTGATCAACAGCTTTTCTGGGATCAGGAAAACTGGCAGCCGCTGTGTAAGGACTGTCATGACAAGAAAACGGGAAGTGGATTATGATGAAGACAGACCATATTGTGAAGTCCATCTCCTATGATCAGTCTGAAATCATCCGAAACATCCTGAAGCTCCACGTGCCAAGCAGGAAGATTGACTGCGATCCCACCTACAGCAAGGGTGGATTCTACAACGGAACGGGCATTGAGCCACCGCTTTACCGCTACGATATCCAACCACAAGCAGATGGAGTTGTGCAGGGTGACGCAAGATGTCTACCGCTTGCCAATGAGTCGATATCCTGTCTGATGTTCGACCCTCCTTTTCTGGCCACCACCGGCCCGTCCCTCAAGGAAAAAAGTGAAGGAAACATCATCAATAAACGCTTCGGCGTGTATCCGGACGAAAAATCCCTTCACCAATTCTATGTGGATGCCATGAAGGAAGCCTATCGTGTCTTGAAACCGGACGGTATCTTGATCTTCAAGTGTCAGGACAAGGTCAGCAGTGGGAAGCAATATTTTTCTCACTGTTTTGTTTATCAGGAAGCTGTGAGGCTAGGTTACTACGCAAAGGACCTGTTTGTTCTACTTTCAAGGAATCGGATTATCGCCGACTGGCAGGCGCTGAATCAGCTCCATGCACGCAAATATCATTGTTGGTTCTGGGTGTTCCAGAAAACTGAAAAGGTCATTCATTTCACGTAAAAACCACCATCCGTTTCCAGATGGTGGCTTCCTCTTCTACATCGGTGGCCGGTGGGTGAATCACTCCCCCACATCTCTTTGATGCCGCTTCGGCGCGTAGAAACTCAATCTCTACCTCGGCCCAATCGCATTCTTATTCATCTTCATCATAGTTGCCAGGTCGCCTAAGCCACGGAAACAATACTCGCATATAGTCTTGCAATGAGTTTACGACGCGAGCGACCTGAACCACGTCTTGAAGAACTCTGTAGGAAATTACATAGTTTTCAAAGACTAGCATACGGTACCCACTATCCATTCCACCAGGCAAATACACAACCTGTCCGCTATATGGAAAGGTGATCAGGATTTCCGTTGTATCAACAATTCCGTCCGTGATTCGTTCGGCTGCGTCTGGATTCTGGTACTCTTCATAGATATACATCCAGATTTCATCCAGGTCGCGGAGAAATTCAGGGGAATAATCAACCCTGTACTGCATGGCGGCGCTCCTTCAAATGTGCTCTCACCTGATCAATGGAAAGCCAGCCTTCCTCTTCTCCCGCCCGGATTCCTTTGTTCATCTCGCACATATAGCGCAGCGCTGCTTTCATTTTCTCCGATTCTTCCTGATCCTCGATATGAACGACTGCATATGCGCCGTGACCATTTTTTGTGAGATATACAGGAGACCCCGGCGTAACGGTCTCCAACAAGGACGAATAATTCCTCAATTCTGAAACTGGTTGGATGTTCGGCATATCAACGCCCCCTTTCGACAACCTAACTATAGCACAGTCTTGTGTTAAATTCAACATCAAATTTGCAGCAGCGTAAACGCCATTTCAATTTTATTCTGCAACTTTTCAAATATGCAGAAAAGTTTTTAAGGAGGTAACCCTTTGAAACAACTCTCCCTCGACATTGCCGAGATCAAGAACATCATCGGCGACAAGTATACTTCCCGCAATAAGGCGTCCTTGGTCTGTCTGGCGGATGAGAAGACACACCACATTCTGTACAGCGGCGACAGCTTCGAACTGGGGAATCTCCTCGCCTATGCCGTTGCCCTTTTTGCCAAGGATGAATGTGGCGGTGATCTTCGCAGCTTCGTGGATCAGTTCACGACCGCCATCTACGCCGCCTACCAGGACGAGCTGAAAAGGCCGTCGGAAGAGGATGACGCTACCGTCACAAAGGAGGCGCTGAATGAAAGTCCTGACCATGGGTGATCCGCAGCGGGTGAACCCTCTCATGTACTTCCTGTGCCGCCGCTGCGGCTGTGAGTTCGTCGCTAACGCTCTCGAATGTCACAAGGAGCAGGATCAGTACAACGAAAGCATCTACATGTATGACTGTCCGTGCTGTAAGAACAGAGTCTTCTCCGCACGGGAGTACGACCGCAAAGGTCAGAAAGGCTGGTAAAACCAATGGGAGAAAAGATCAAGGGTGAACTCATTCCCCGCTACAGCTATACCGTCCGCTTTCATCATGTGGATGGCTCGCCGAGCGATTCCTATCAGTACCACGACATTCAGGATGCCTGTCATCACTTCGAGCTCTACGATGACGATGACAGCGGCATCTATTCCAGCATTGAGCTGATCGAGCACGATCTGCTGGAGAAGAAGAACCGACTCCTGTCCATTTCCTTCTTCGTGGATGAAGGTGCGGATGAGGATGATCCGGATGCGCCCTGCTACGGCGACTGCAATCACTGCTCCGTTGCTGAACACTGCGATGATTGCGACGCAGACGATGATTCCGATGATGAGGCAGATCCGTTCGAGTGCGAGGGCTGTGAATACGTCAAGTATTGGCTGGAGCACCAGCACACCACGGATCATCCTTCCACGAAATGACGGAGGCATAGATGAAGAATCCTTTATCCTTCCTGTTCCGCTCCCGCGATACCCCGAAGAACGCCGTGTCCGCTGCGCCGACATTCTTCTTCGGCTCCAGCTGGTCCGGTAAGTCCGTCAACCCACAGTCCTCGATCCAGGTTTCGGCTGTGTATGCTTGCGTCCGAGTCATCGCGGAGACCATCGCCTCCCTGCCTCTGGCCATCTATGAGGAAACAGACAGCGGCAGCCGGAAAGCGACAGATCATCCGCTGTACAGGCTCCTGCATGATGAACCCAACGAGGAAATGACCTCCTTCATCATGCGCGAGACCATGATGACCCACCTGCTCCTGTGGGGTAACTCCTACAGTCAGATCATCCGGACCGGCAAGAACAGCATCGTGAGCCTCTACCCGCTGCTGCCGGACCACATGGACGTGGACCGCAATACGGCGGGAAAGCTGGTTTACACCTATACCACCAAGGACGGTGTGCAGGTGAAGCTGGATCCAGCTGAAGTGCTTCATGTGCCCGGTCTGGGTTTTGACGGCATCGTCGGCTACAGTCCCATCGCACTGGAGCGGAACGCCATCGGGTTGGGGATTGCCGCAGAGGAATATGGCAGCCGTTTCTTCCAGAACGGAGCCCGGCCCTCCGGCATCCTGACCCACCCGAACACCATCAAGGATCCGGGGAGGCTCCGCGCCAGCTGGAACGCGGCCTACGGCGGCTCTTCCAACGGTAGCAAGGTGGCCATTCTGGAAGAGAACATGCACTTCACTCCGATATCCATGCCGAACAATGAGGCGCAGTTCCTGGAAACCCGAAAGTTTCAGGTCGAGGAGATCTGCCGCATCTTCCGGGTGCCGCCACATCTCATCGGGAATCTTGACCGGAGCACCTTCAGCAATATCGAGCATCAGTCGATCGACTTCGCGGTGCACACGATCCGGCCCTGGCTGGTGCGAATTGAACAAGCGATGAACAAGGCCCTTTTCACCGACAGTGAGAAGGGTCATTTCTATGTCCAGTTCAACATCGACGGCCTGATGCGCGGTGACTACAAGAGCCGCATGGAGGGCTACGCCATTGGGCGGCAGAACGGCTGGATGTCCGCCAACGACATCCGTGCTCTGGAGAACATGAATCCAATTCCCATCGATGAAGGCGGGAATGACTATCTCATCAATGGAAACATGATTCCCATCCAGCTCGCCGGTCTGACCTCAGCCCTGGTCGCTGCCATGCAGGCGGCGCAGACTCCCGCAGAAGGTTCTGATCAGGATACCAGTCAAGATAACGATCAAGATAATAACCAAGATGAGACTTCGGCGGATCAGCCGGTCGAGCAGGCCGCAGCTGAACAACCGCCCAAGAAGAAACGCACCCGAAAGAAACGGAAAGAGGAACCCAATGAAACAGAAACCCAACTGCAAGGAGGAGATCAAAATGAACCGGTTTTGGAACTGGGTCAAGAATGAAGACACCGGCCAGCGTGAGCTTTGGCTGGAAGGCGTAATCGCTGAGGAGTCCTGGTGGGGTGATGAATATACGCCTGCCCTGTTCAAGGAGGAGCTGTTCTCAGGCGACGGTCCGATCCTCCTGCACGTCAACAGTCCGGGCGGTGACTGCGTCGCGGCCAGTCAAATCTATACCATGCTCATGGATTACCCCTATGACGTCACGGTACAAATCGACGGCATCGCCGCTTCCGCAGCCTCGGTCATCGCCATGGCCGGTACCAGAGTGCTCATGTCCCCGACTTCCCTCCTCATGGTGCACAATCCCTGGACCAGTGCGGTCGGGGATGTCGCGGAGATGCAGAAGGCCATCTCCATGCTGGACGAGGTCAAGGAAAGCATCATCAACGCCTACGAGATCAAGACCGGCCTGAGCCGCGCCCGCATCTCCCACATCATGGACGCCGAGACCTGGATGAATGCCAACAAGGCGAAGGAGCTTGGCTTCTGTGATGAGATTCTTTTTGAAGAAGAGCACAGCGATGAGCCTGCCAAGCCCGACTTCATCTTCTCTTCCAGGCTGGCCGCCCTTCAGCTCATGAACAAGATCATGGGAGCGGTCCCGCCTGAAGCAGTGGAGGAGGCTGAGCAGAAGGATACAGCTTCTACACCAGAAGCCACAGCACCGCAGCCTGACACACCTGACAAGGGCAGCACAGCTGACACTCCTCAGCCTGACACAGTCCCTGCTGCTGACAACACCACAATCGATTCCGCAATGCTGGAAAAGCTCCGGATTACGATGACCGCTGACCAGTTGCGCAGTTTCGGCATGCCGATGCTCGTCATTCACGCCACGGCAACCGAGCTCACTTCCCCTGAACCCGCTCCTGAACCGGAGGAGCCTGACCATCGCGTAAAAGCGGCAGACCTTGAGAAAAGGCTGTCGCTTTTAAAGTGAAACCCTTTCACCACATCCCTATTCGACAAAAATGGAGGTACCACATGAATCAGATTCTCTCTCTGCGTGAAAAGCGCGCCAAGCTCTGGGCCGACACCAAGGCCTTCCTGGACTCCCACCGCGGCGAAGACGGTATGGTCTCCGCCGAGGACAACGCCACCTACGAAAAGATGGAAGCGGACGTCGTTGCGCTCGGTAAGGAAATCGAGCGCCTGGAGCGTCAGGCTGCCATCGACCGTGAGCTCGACAAGCCCACTTCCACGCCCCTGGTCTCCAAGCCCGAGGCCGCCATGCCCACTGCCGCGAAGCCCGCTGGCCGGAACTCCGACGAGTACAAGAAGGCTTTCTGGAATCAGATGCGCGGCCGCGTGACCCCTGAGGTCTACAACGCCCTGCAGGTCGGCACGCTCTCCGAAGGCGGCTATACCGTGCCGGATGAGTTCGTGCGCCCAGATAGGGCAATGTCTGAAGTAGCTTAAGGTACTACCTCGCAACGTAGAGCGAGAGTCAACCTGCCTTAGGAGCAAAGAAAAAAAGCGCTCCGACACCGAGTCAGTGGAAACACTGAACGGGAACACAGCACGGCAGGAAAGCGGCGAACGTCAAAAGGATATTAGGCGATTGGTAGCCGCAATGACAAGATGGTACGAGGATAAAGCTGGGTTTGCTGATGCAAAGGTCAGTTCCCTTTTCTGGGAGGGACACGGAAATTATCCTGAAACCGTGTTCACGGTGCTGTCCGGATATTGAATTCGTCCGGTCGTCTACGACCGAGCATACCACCTGTGAGTGAACTGCTCGTGAACGCCGTGTAAACAATCGTGAGATCACGTATTATGACCGAAATGCTATCCGACAACCATCATACCTACAGATATTGCTAACTGGGGATTACCTATATCGGAATGGCCTATGGCCTATGCGTAATGCTGAAAAGTGATAAATCTCAAGCCTTAAACAAGCAAGAGAGATGACGCTGAATATCCGACATGGTAACGGAGCCTCCGTAGTAGTCCGCGGCGGGTAACGTCCGCTACATGGCGAAGGGAGGCAGTTCGATAATTCCAAAATAAGAAGATGAAAGGGAGGAGAATCCTCATGAATCCGACATCTGAAATTTTGGAGCGTATTAATCGGAGTTCCACTGACCATCACGATGGAGTCTTCACAAGGCTCTATCGCTATCTTCTCAGGGAAGACATCTACTACGCTGCCTACCAGAAACTGTATTCTAACAAAGGCGCGGTAACACCGGGCACAGACGCGGATACAGCAAGTGGCTTTGGAAAGGAATACATCCAGCAACTCATTGCAGAATTGCGAAATGGCACCTACCGTCCAAAGCCCGTCCGCAGAATCTACATCCCAAAGAAGAACGGAAAACAGCGCCCATTGGGCATTCCGTCTTTCAGGGACAAGCTTTTGCAGGAAGTCATGCGAATGATTCTGGAGGCAATCTATGAACCAGTATTCTTTGATCAATCACATGGATTCAGACCAGGAAGAAGCTGTCACACAGCTCTGGAGCAGATTTCTGTGAACTTCAGGGCCACAAAATGGTTCATAGAAGGAGACATTAAGGGTTGCTTCGACAACATCGATCACGATGTGCTAATTCACACGCTCGAAAAGAAAATCAAAGATAGCAGATTTATCAACATCATCCGGTCATTCCTCAAAGTTGGATACATTGAGGGATTTCAATACAATACAACCTTGTCAGGTACGCCGCAGGGTGGAATCATTTCTCCAATTCTTGCAAATATTTATTTGCATGAGCTGGACACGAAAGTGATGGAAATGAAAGAAGCCTTCGACTGCCCAGCATCCCGTTCTAAAACTCCCGAATACCTTCATCTTGTTAAAAGGCGGCAAACGCTCCAAAAAAAGATCAACAGGGTCACCGGGAATGAACGGGAAGAAGCCATAAAAGAATACAAACAAGTTTGTGCGGAGAAAAACCGGACTCCCGCAAGAGTGAACGATGACAAAAAGCTGGTTTACTGCCGGTACGCCGATGATTTTATCATAGGTATCAGCGGAAACCGGGAAGATTGCGAAGCCATCAAGGAAGAGCTTCGTGTCTTCCTCCAGGACAGCTATCACCTGGAGCTAAGTGTGGAAAAGACGAAGATTACCCATAGCTCTGAACGAATCCGTTTTCTGGGCTATGACATCTCTGTCAGGCGCAGTCAGGAAATCAAGCGACGGAAAGACGGCGTCAAGCAAAGAACCCTTAATAATTCAGTAGAACTGACAGTCCCTCTACAAGAGAAGATCATGGACTACCTGTTCAGCAACAATATCATCGAACAGCGAAAAGATGGAGAAATCTGGCCCGTAGCTGTTCCACGACTCCGGCATATGTCCGAAGTGGATATTGTACGGCGGTACGACACGCAGGTAAGAGGCATTCTGAACTACTATTGCCTTGCGGCGAACTACGACAAGCTGAAATATTTCCGTTATCTGATGGAATACAGCTGTCTGAAAACGCTAGCCAGCAAGAGTCAGAGCACCACCGCCAAAATTCTGAACAAATACCATACAACAGACGGATGGGGCATCCCATATCAGACCAAGGAAGGCACAAAAATTGCCAGAATTGCTCAGATGTCTGCATGTAAGGTTGGTAAATGGATGGTCGATCACAATCCGTGGGTTTTCACTTCTTATAATCCCAAAATGCTTACGCAAAAGAAGCGTCTGGACTCGGGAGTATGCGAACTCTGCGATTGTGAGTGTGATTCCTGCAAAGTTTATCACGCGGGAAGCATGAATAAGCTGAAAAGCACTACGGACTGGGGCAAGAAAATGCTCCACATGAAGCGTAAAACGCTGATTGTATGCCCAAGCTGCTACAGGAGGATCACGGAATCATGATTGATATGTCAATATTGAATGGAAAGCCGGATACACTGAGAGGTGTATGTCCGGTTTGGAAGGGGCTCTGTGCAAACCTACTACTGAAAAGCAGAAAGGCGGCACATTGCTACCTTACGACCGTCAGCTGATCGATGGCCTGATGGAAGAAAACATCATGCGCGGTCTGGTGCACATCATCAAGACCGGTTCCGGCGAGCACAAGATCCCCGTGGTCGCCTCTCACGGCGCGGGCTCCTGGATCGATGAGGAGCAATCCATTCCTGAGTCCGACGACGCCTTCAGCCAGGTGACCCTGTCCGCGCACAAGTTCGCCACCATGATCCGCGTCAGCCGTGAGCTGCTTAATGACTCCGCCTTCGATATTGCCGCCTACATCGCGCAGGAGTTCGTCCGCCGCGCCGGCGCTGCCGAGGAGGAAGCCATCATTTCCGGTGACGGCTCCCACAAGCCCATTGGTCTGCTGCACGCGACCCTCGGCGCTCAGACCGGTGTCACCGCCGCTTCACAGACCGCGATCACCGCGGACGAGCTCATCGACATGCAGCACAGCCTCAAGGCTCCCTACCGTCGGAAGGCCGTGTGGATCATGAATGACGCCACCATCTCCGCCATCCGCAAGCTGAAGGACGGTCAGGGCCAGTACATCTGGCAGCCCGGCATCAAGGAGGGCGCTCCGGACATGCTGTTCAACCAGAAGGTCCTGATGTCCAACTACATGCCCCTGATCGGCGCGGGCAACAAGGTCATCCTGTACGGCGATTACAGCTACTATTGGCTGGCCGAGCGCGAAGGTCGCACCATGGAGCGCCTGAACGAGCTGTATGCTGTCACGGATCAGGTCGGCTTCAAGATGACGGAGCGCCTCGACGGCCGCCTGATCCTCCCCGAAGCGGTCAAGGTGCTGCAGATGAAGGCGTAAGAAACCCGGTTCCCTATAGGCCTTGTTAGACACGTTTAACGCCAAAAAGGGCCAAAAATGCAAAAAGCCCCGCCAGGCGACAAACCTGACGGGGCTCCGACTCACATGGAGGAAAACGTATGCCTGATACGCACGTAACAAAAAACTATTTCACCGAGGGCGGTGACGAGCTCGTCATTGGCGGCAAGCTCACCGTTCTGGAAGGCGCTGAAGTGGAGGGCCTCTCCAGCGGTGGTGGCTCCTATACGCTGCCCGCCGCTACAGCTGACAAGCTCGGCGGCATCAAGGTCGGCAGTGGCCTGACCATCACGGATGGTGTGCTGTCCGCTACCGGCATCACACCCGCAGAAGCCCAGGCCGACAGTACAGCTTCTTCCTACACCGGCCTCAAGGACGACTTCAACGCCCTCCTGGCCAAGCTCCGCGCTGCCGGGTTGCTGGCCGCGAACGCTGGCGCGTAAAGCCAAAAGGGCCAAAAATGCAAAAAGGCCCGGCCAGGTACACCGTGTAGGCATACCTGACCGAGCCTGATCTTCTGGAGGACAAAGTGAATGAACGATTCTCACACGACCAGAAACTATTTCGCGCATGGCGGCGAGGAGCTCGTCATCGGAGGAAAGCTTACCTTTCTCCCCGGCGCAACGGTCGAAGGTGGAGAAGGCCTATTCGACCTTCCTACTGGCGGTTCCGCGTCAGCGGTCCTGCCTGCTCTCCCCGACAGCAAAGCGACCTCCACAGCTCAGCTGCGCGAAGATCTCAACAGGCTTCTGGCGGTGCTCCGCTCCGCTGGCCTGATGGCCACAGACGAGGTCACCGGCGAGGACGCTGAAGGCTCCGGTGATGCCGAGTGATCCTGACCGTTGAAGAAGTCAAGGTTCACCTGCGCATCGAAGAGGATGACGAGGATGAGTACATCGCCAGTCTGATCCGGCAGGCACAATCCACCGCAGAGGACTTCTGCAGAGTCTCGTTTGAGCCCGAAACCATCGTTGACGATGAGGGCAACGAGACCGTCACTACGGTGCCTGAGCCGGTCAGGCTGGCGGTACTCTTAATGGTCTCCCATTATTACGAGAACCGGGATAATCCCGACCGCGCAGTCTACGGCACCATGCGGATCGCCTTTGAGAACCTGCTGTATCCCTACAGGGATCCGGACAAGATGTTCTAATGGCTTTCTGCTTCACACCGCATACTTGCGGGTTGATTGCCTATATTTCCGCAAGTTATGCGGTATGTCCACGCGCTGATCGGAGGTGATGACCCTTGCGCGGATACAAAAACTTTGACGGCACCCCTCACCCAGGGGACCTGAAGCATCGGGTGGAGATCGGGTACACCGAAAACACCGTGAATGAGAACGGCTATCCGGATGAGAACGATGTCGTGGTATGCCGTGTATGGGCATCTGCCACCGACGCCGGTAACCAGCACTACCGTTCCGCTGATGTCATGAACACCGAGCAGGTGGTCAACTTCACCATCCGCTACCGGGATGACATCAAACCGGGGATGTGGGTACGGTTCCGGGGCGAGAAATGGTTCATCTCCACTCTGGGCGAGTACTCCTTCCAGCGGGACTATCTGGGTCTTAAGGCTTCCATGCAGAAAGGAATCAGCGGATGAAACAGGTACAGCAAGCTCTCAAGGATATCGGGATTCCTGTTTACGCTGGTGTTTGGCGTGCGCCTGGCCGGGACCAGAACGCTCCGCTGCAGTACTGCGTCTATTCCACAACCACGGTGGAGGCGGCCCACGAAGATGACCATCCCAGCATCTATCGCACCTACGTCTACCTCAACCTGTGGTCGGACATCGACCCGACCGAGATGCGCTACAGGATCCGACAGGCCATGTATGACGCCGGTTTCGGCATGGTGGAAGAGTCCGACAAGGGCTACAACCAGCCGGCCTATGACACCGCTACCCGTCAGTACACCGTCCAGTGGACCTGGTGCATCGCGGAGCCGGTATAGGAGGTGACCATCATGCCGATTGATACCAAGGGCTTCTCTGAGCTGATTGGAGACATCAGCCGGATGGCCGCCGCCCTGGACACCGCCAATGAAGGCGCTCCGGCAGCACGCCGCATCCTCACCGCAGCGGCAGTGCCTGTCGAAGCGCAGATGAAAGCGAATGCCAGCAGCGACCCCAAGATCATCACCAACAAACTGCACGGCGCGATCTCGACCGGTAAACCCAAGAAAAGAAAGACCACCGGCATGCAGATCACGATCGGCGTGCACCGGAAAGACTGGGACGGTGAAGACTACTATCCCGCCTATGTCGAGTACGGCCACGGCGGTCCCGGTCCCGCGCCCGCTCACCCTTACGTTCGACCCGCTTTCGATACCACCCAGGACCAGGCCTTCGGCATCATCCGCAGTGGCCTGGCTGACGAGCTGAGGAGCAAATAGTCCTCAGCTTTACTTCATTTTATAGGAGGAACACCCAATGGCAGATACTCCCGCCGCTTCCCCGACCGTATCCTCGACGATCGGTCTCAAAAACGTCGTCATCGCTCCGCTGCTGACCGACACTGAGGCCGGTCACAGCTATGGCGACCTGCAGCTTCTGGCTGGCGCGATTGAGGCGAGCGTCACCCCGGACAATGCCGATCCCGACATCCTTTACGCGGATGACATCGAGTTCGATACCCTGTATGCCGACCCGAATATCGACTTCAAGCTCAAGATGGCGGACATCCCGTTGCTCATCCAGGAGATGATCTTCGCTAATAAGATCGACGACAACGGTGTCCTGATCCGCACCTCGCAGGACAAGCCGCCCTACTTCGCTGTCGGCTTCAAGAGTGAGAAGTCCAACGGCAAGTACCGTTATGTCTGGCTTTACAAGGTTCGGGCCAAGCCCCTCACCGAGAACTTCGCTACCAAGGAAGGCGATACCATCAACCGTCAGAATCCTGAGGTTGAGTTCACCGCCATCAAGCGCACGCACGACGCCCGCTACCAGGCGGTTGCCGACGAGGACGAGAACGGCTTCACCGCCGCCAAGGCCGCGACCTTCCTGACCTCTGTCTACGACCCGACCTTCAACACTACGCCGTAAGCAGTTGCTTACAAAATGTAGTCAACTGAATGGAGGTGACAGGGATGTCGCTGGAAGCCTTAAAGCGTAACGGGCACAATCTCGACCTGGGCGTCACCGAGCTCGCAGGTCCCTTCGGCATCCCTGTCATCCAGCCTGTCCATCTGGACAAGCGTCTGGAATGGATCCGCTTCAATCACGCGCTCAGGGAGCCTCACAAAGACCGGTATGGCGTCCACTTCTTTATCGACGATTATCTCTTTCAAAGGGCATGGCATGATCCCAAGCGCTATGCCCTTTTCCTTTCCCAGTTTCCGGCGGTCATGTCGCCGGATTTTTCTATGTTTGCCGACTATCCCGTGGCTGTCCAGATCTACAACCACTGGCGTAAGCATCTCCTGGCGGCTTACTGGCAGTCATTGGGTATGACGGTCATTCCAACCGTCGGCTGGATCGGGCCGGACAGCTACTCCTGGTGCTTTGATGGGGAACCTATCGGCAGCTCAGTCGCAGTGTCATCGGTCGGTGTGATGAAAAATCGGGAAGCAAGAACCATGTTCACTAACGGCTACCGCGAAATGCTCTCTCGCCTCCAGCCTGACAAGATCATCTTTTTCGGCGATGTGCCGGGTGAGTGTCAGGGCAACATTGAGCACCATGATCCCTACTATGAGACCTTCACCAGCAAACGCTCCTTTGCTGACCGAGCGAGGTGATAGCCTATAGGAACAAGAGGATCATCCTCTCATGGCGGAGGGCCTGGTTTCTTTGGAAGAATGCCACGTTACCAGGCACGCTTTATGCAGTTCGCCACCCAACGGGAAGCGGAGGCCTATCACATGGCAGCCAACTTTGACCGGAACAAGTGGGATAACATGCTGAGTGGCGAGGAACGAAATGGCATCTATCAGTACACCAGTTACTGGTATTCGGACATGAACACTTCCCTGCGAGAAGATATGCCAGATTCCAGCGTGGCCAATTATATCGCTGGAGCGACAGCTGGCCTGGACAAGTTTGAAGCCGCTGATGATGTTGTCACTTTCCGCGGTGCGAACCTACACTGGACGGCAAATCTGCTCGGTGGAACGGAGGCGCAAATGTCGAATGCTGCTTTTCTGAAATCCAAGATTGGCAAGACCGTCGTGGATAAGGGCTTCATGTCCTCGGGCACCCATCAGGACAGCTCCTGGTCTGCGGACGTCAAGTATACCATCTTCGTCAACAAAGGGGTTCGTGGCATGTACGTTGACCCCATCTCAGCCAACCGGGGCGAGAAAGAGTTTCTGTTCAACCGTGACACAGAATTCACGGTACACGCTATTAAGACCGGCACTGGCGGCCGCATCCGGGAGTTGATCCTTGAGGCGCTGCCGACCAGGAAGCCACATAAATGAAGGAGTATCCCATGAGCGATAGCAAGAACACTGTCAAAGCATATAACAAAGAGGACATGTGTGAAGAAGTCAAGCATTATCTGGAAACCGAACACAATGTCCATTGGATCAAAGATGAAGCTGTCTGCCGCATCGTACATTTCGTCTATCACGGCGGTATCTGGGATGAGGATTATCGCAACCGCTTCCCGGCTCTTAAAAGAAAGCATATCGATCACTTGAGCGAGGCTGAAGTCCTCTCCTACCTCACCATGATCATCTGCACCGACCGCACCCAGGAAGGATGCATCGACGCGCATATCCAGAACGGCAAGCTGGAAGCCCTGCTCCGCCGCTGGCTGGAGCTGTACGAGAAGGAGAAGAAGCATGCTGCCAACGGATAATCTCGTTCGGACGGAAAGTGTCTCCCTGCTCCAGCTAGCCCATGCCTGCGCCGACTATCTCCGACTGCAGCTGCCGTCCACCGGCAAGCACCCCGGTCATGTCCGGGACAACTGCTGGCGGGCCTGGGAGGCTGCCGTCAAATCGGACGCCGATTTCCTGTACACGCAGGATAGTGATGCGGTCTATGAAAGCTGCAAAGAGAAGGACATCAATGAACTGACCATCGAGCAGGTGCGGGCTTGCATCGCTTGCCTGCTGCATGGGATGGAAGGTCAGGAAGCGCCTTACCCCTGTATTGAAGACGGCATCCTGCTCAATTACCTGGACCAATGGATGAATATGATGGAGGGAACCAACGGATGATTACCTGCAAGCTCAAGGACAAAACCTACACCGTGGACTTTATCTCCGGCAGGGCGCTGCGAGAAATGGAGCCTGCCGCCAAGATGTACAGCCAGATCGTGACCATCGCCAATGCCGCAGCCAAGGGCGAAGACATCCCGCAGGATGAGCACCTGACCATTCAGGGAGCCATGGACGAAATGATCCGTTGGTTTTGCCTGCTGTTCAACAATCAGTTTACGCCGGACGATGTCCTGGACGGCTATCCCGTGGATCGCCTGATGCACGACATCGCGCTGGCGCTCATGGCCGTCCAGACCCAGACGACGGAGATCCTGGACGAGTTCCCTACGAAGGCAGCGGAGGAAAAGACGGAGACGCCGACCACGGAAACTCCGGAGAAATCCTGACGCTGCCGGACTTTATCTATTCGACCTACAACACCCTGCTGGAAGGTGGCTGGCGGATGCGGGAGATCGACGAAATGGACATGCTCGGCTTCCTGCGCGTCCGCGCCTGGAATGTGAAGCGGAAGGCCAAAAAGCAAGAATCCCGGCGCACCACCATTGACAAGGTGTGGCCGGGACTTAAGCCATGAACTTCTGCGATCAGCAGCCCTTCCGTCCGCTCTTATGATCTTCAATGGAGCAGGCGTTGGCTGTGCCGTATTCGATCAGACCAGCATCCGCGGGGTCCACGGAAACGCGGCCGTCCTCAAACACAAAAGCAGGAATGCCCACGTCCCCGATCGCTTTCAGATGATCAAACACCGGGTTTGTATCCCGCAGCCTGATGAAAGCGCCCATATTGCGGATATTTTCGCCAATATTGATGTACTCAAACTCGTCCTGTCGATCCTTGACCTGCTCATGCACATAATCACAGTAAGGGCATGTCGGCATCCCGTATATCTTGATCATCGTCTATCCTCCTCTACGTTGAGACAAATGGCGTTTTGTGAGCGACCTTCGCCTTATTCTTCGTGAGCAGGTTCCGGCTTACAGCTATCCGCCAGGAACCGAAGCAGGTTATCGCTCATATCTTTCGCGTCAAAGCTTTTCTGGGCTTCCTTATACAACCGTGCCATTTGCTCATTCGCATCCTTCGAACCAGTGTACAGAATGTAGGCAGCCAGCATTTCCAAATATGCTTTGGACGGCTCTCCGTCCATATGAAGTTCTTCCCTCTTATAGCGCATATTCAGGGTATTTGCTCCGGTTGCAATCAGGCATTCAAGCGCGTTTTGATCTGCCGTTAATCCATATTCCGCTGGAGATAGAAACATAGAAACTTCTCCTTCCCATAGTATCGGCCTTCTGACCATATGTTATCATCTGCAGCCCCCTTCTGCAAGCCTTTTCCCAACATTTTGGAGGTGACCCCCATTGGCTGATTCCTTACGCGACCTGGTCGTATCGCTGTCGCTAAATACGGATAACTTTACGCGGAATATCAAGTCCGTCAATAAGCAGATCCAGGAAGCGGAATCTTACTTCAAGCTGGCGTCGGCCGGGGTTCAGGGCTTTGATAGTTCTACGGCAGGCCTGTCCTCCAAGCTGGAAATGCTGGAACGTAAACTGTCCCTGCAAAAGGACGCGGTAGGCCAGTATGAAAAAGCGCTGCAGGCTGCCTCCGAAAAGCTCACCGAGTGCTATAATCGGCAGCAGGACTACTCGTCACGCCTGGCGGATGCCAAGGCCAAACAGAATGACCTGGCCATGGAGGTCCAGGTTGCCACTATCCAGTACGAGCATTACCGGGACACCCTGGGCGAAACAAACTCCGCGACGATCGCCGCCAAGCAGAACATGGAGGCCGCTCAGCAGGAATACGCTGAAGCTACAGCTGAAGTGGAGAAGCTCGCCGGGCAGAATGACGCCCTGCAGCGCTCCACCCAGAATGCCGCTGACGCCGTCTCAACGGCGCATTCCCAGCTGAACAAGGCCCAGGCCGCCGTCAAGGAAACGGAAGCCGCCATCAAACAGACCAACCAGGAGCTGAAGACCGCTCAGTCCGCCTGGACTGCCGCAGGAAAAGCCCTGGAGGACTTCTCGAAGAAAGCAGAAAAAGTCGGCAAGAGCGCCACCCAAATCGGCAAATCCCTGACCACCACCTTCACCACCCCTATCCTCGGGCTGGCCACTGGCGCAGTGAAAGCGTCCGTGGAGTTTGAATCCGCCTTTGCCGGTGTCAGGAAAACCGTTGACGCCTCCGAGGCTGAGTTTGATGAGCTGGCGGGATCCATTAAACAGATGAGCACGGAGGTGGCAGCATCCACCACGGACATTGCCTCTGTGGTTGAAACCGCCGGTCAGCTGGGCATCGAGAACAGCCACCTCATGGAGTTCGCCCGGACCATGATCGACCTGGGCAATTCCACCAACATGCAGGCGGATGAGGCCGCCTCCCAGGCTGCTCGTTTCGCCAACATCATGGGCATGAGCCAGAGCCAGTTCCAGAATCTCGGCTCCACGCTTGTTGACCTCGGCAATAACTACGCCACCACCGAATCCGAGATCATGGCCATGTCCCTCCGCCTGGCCGGTGCAGGCAAGCAGGTCGGTCTTTCCGAGGCGGAGATTCTGGGCTTTGCCGCTGCCCTTTCCTCGGTTGGTATTGAGGCGCAGATGGGCGGCTCCGCCTTCTCCAAAGCGCTGGTCAAAATGGAAGTGGCCGCTGCCACCGGCGGTGAAGCCCTGGATGACTTCGCCAAGGTCTCCGGCATGACCTCCGCCCAGTTCAAAAACATCTGGGAGAACGATCCCGCCGCGGCCTTCCATGCTTTCATCACAGGACTGTCCCGGATGGACGAGCAGGGCGTCAGTGCCATCGCCACCCTGAATGATATCGGCATCTCCGAGATCCGTCTGCGTGATACCCTGCTCCGCGCCACCAACGCTACAGAGCTCTTCTCCAAGACGCAGGTCACTGCCAAGAACGCCTGGAAGCAGAATACAGCTTTGACCACGGAAGCGAACAAGCGCTATGCCACCACCGAGAGCCGCCTGACCAACCTAAAAAACAAAGCGGTGCTCTTTGCCCAGACCATTGGCTCTGACCTTGCGCCGATGATCAATCAGATCATTGATGGGGTGGGAAAAGTCATAGAGCGGTTCTCATCCATGGACGCATCCACCCGACAGCAGATCATCAGGATAGCAGGCATTGCCGCGGCCATTGGCCCGGCCATTCTTGTTTTTGGCAAGCTGAGCACCGGCGTGGGCAAGGTCACATCCGTCATTGGCACCTTCGCCACTGCCGTCGGGAAAGCTGGTGGCGGCTTCTCCGGGTTTATGTCGATTCTCTCGAAATCTCCCGCCGTGTGGCTCGCAGTGGCCGCCGCAGTGGTGGTGGGGACTGTTGCCCTGGCAGACTATCTGTCGGGCGCTAAGGCCACCAGAGAGGCCCTGAAAGGGCTTCAGGAAACGGCGGAGAACTGGAAGAATACAGCTGCGGAAACCTTTTACGGGAAGAGCGAGGGCCTGTCCTTCTTCGGCATGTCCAAGGATGATTTCGTCAAGCGCGCCGAGGAAGAAAAGCAGACCGCTGCGCAGTGGATGAGCGGCATGATCGCCGTCTGGTCGGACGGAAAACGCGAAACCAACGACATCGTCAAACAGTGGCAGGATTCCTGGAAATCCCTGACCGGTACGACCAGGGACGGGCTCACTTCCCTGAAAGCCACCGCTGATAAAAACGGCTATACCTCTTTGTCCTCTCAGATGGGCGCTGACCTCAAGCAGCTGGACAGCATCGACAAAGAGATGACCTCGCTGCTCAAGCGCCGTCAGAACAAGAAGCTTTCTGACAAGGACAAAGTCCGGATCCAGGAGCTCATCGACACCCGCAACGCCATCATGGTGAAGTACAAGCTGGTGCCGGAGAGCGAGGATGTCGGCGGCTTTGACACCCTGCAAAAGAAGTTCGACGCCGAAGTCGCCCGCGCTGAAGCCCGCGGCCAGCAGGTCACCATCGCGACCTATGAGAATGCCATCGTCGGCGCGGCGCAGGGGCTGGCGGCCATCAACAGTCAGCTGGATGAGCAGTACGATGCTGAGTATGCGCTCATTCAGCTCATGACCAATGAAGCGGAAAAGCAGAAAGCCCTAACCGATCTCAACGCCCGCTACAACCAGAACCGCAAGAACGCGGCCATGGAGTACGCCACCTTCCTGCAGGGCGTTGTAGGGCCGGTCTGGGAGAAAGACAGCATCCAGCAGGCCAAGACCCAGGTCACCGACCTCTTCCAGTTGCTCCGCAAATACAGCGCCGCCAGCAAGGATGAGAGGGACAAGATGCTGCCCGACCTCAACCAGCTCACCAAGGGCATGGATGAGGGGGCCATCGCGGAATATATCGGGCTGCTGACGCAGGTGCAGTCGCTCCTGGACAGCGGCTTCTCTGAGGCCGAAGTCTCGTCCATGTTCCCGGACATCGACTTCTCGTCCGCGCTGGAGCAGCTGGCGTCCATCCAGACCTTCCTCAATAACAACAGCTGGGACAGCAACCTGGACAGCCTGAACACCATGTTTGGAGATGCCTTAGGTGAAGAAGTCCTGAAGATCGCTACTGATCTGGACATGACCGGCGCACAGGCAAGATGGGAAGAGTGGGCCACCAATCCCGGGTCCATCACCACGGACGCCATCGTGGAAAGCTACGCCGAAGCGGAAAACATCGCCAAGCTGCAGCCGAAGGTGGATGCCTTCGTGGAAAAGTACACGGAGGTCAAGGAGGGCGCGGATAAAGCTTCCCTGACACCCTCCGGCCTGCTCGCCTATGTCGCCACCTACGCGGAAGCGACGACTGGTACAGATGTCTCTTCCTTGAATCCCAGCAATATTACCGCCATGGTTGCCGCTTATAAGGAGCTGGCAGCCGGCGCGGATGTCTCCACCCTGAAACCTTCAGAGATCACTGCTTACATCATGCAGTATCTCGAGAAAAAGGGCGTGGACACCTCCAAACTGTCCCCGGACGCGGTCACAGCCTTCGTCATGGCCTATGAGGAACTGACCGGGGGCGCGTCCACGACAGCCCTAACGCCCTCCAACATCACGGCCATGGTGGTCAAGTACGCGGAGGCGGAGGGCATCGACCTGTCCGCCCTGTCTCCGGACCAGATCACCGCTCTGGTGAATACCTTTGCTGAGGCAACCGGCTGCGACAAATCCTCCCTGATGCAGAACTTTGTGGCCTACATTGCGGAATACAAAGAGGCCGCTGGTGTCAAGAAGCCTACGCTGAACATCTCGGTCGGTCTAACCGGGTATGACCTTCTCTCCTACCGTCGGTTTGTCAAAAACAACAAGGTCACGGTCGATGGCATCGTCAAGCTCTCTGAGCTCTATCAGGATCCATCAGAAGCCCTGGGCGAAGAGAACGTCAAGTTCTGGAAAGACGGCATCGAGATTCCCGCGAAGGCCGTCACCACGGAAATGCTGAAGCCCAGCGACCTGGCTGTCCTGGACACGGACGGCACCATGCACATCCTGATCACCACAGAGGTCACCGGCGCTCCTGAAGCCATTGAGGATATGCGGGAACAGGTCACGGAAGTTGACCAGTTGGGCATGACCGCCATAGGCACAGCCTTTACTGGCATCATGCCCGCTTCCCTCATGGACTTCATTTCCTCTGCCGAAGAGCGAATCAAAACTGCCAAAGAGAGAATCGGCAGTTGGAACAGCTTCTTATATGGCGGTGAAGAAGGAATCATGCGAACGTTGGATCAGTCCATGCAGTATGACTTCTCCCCGGATCGTATCGCACAGCTTTCCACCTACGTCGCGGAGGTGGTCTCCGCTATCCAGCAGGGTAACGCTGTCAGCCAAGAGGACATGGATAACTTGAACACGATCCTGCAGTTTGTTCAGGATCTAGACACCGCAGGCGTTGGCAGCAATGTCACTCAGGGCATTGCTGAGGGCATGGTCTCTGTAGGATGGGATGGCAGCGCTGAAACCCTAGCCAACAATCTGGAGGCAGCCATTAATGCCGCGTTAGTTATCAACTCTCCATCCGCACGAATGATGCCAGCGGGTCAGTACGTAGCCCAAGGCATCGGCGAAGGCATGACAGGAACTGACATGAGCAGCTATGCCTCCACCCTTGCATCTGCTATTGAGACCGCAGCCTCCGGCGTGCTGACCTCCAGCATGCTCTCTTCATATGGAATAACCGTCGCTTCCGGTTTGGCCTCCGCCATGAGCGGGTACAGCTTCTCATCCTCGGCAGGAACCATTGGCAGCAAGGTGCGAAGCGCTGCTTCCTCGTCTCTGACCAGCGCCACGCTTCGTACCGTTGGCATCAACGCCATGAACGGCCTCGCCGCCGGTATCCGGTCCGGGCAGAACGCCGTGGTATCGGCCATGCGGACAGCAGCAAAGAAAGCGGTACAGACCGCCAAGAGTGAGCTGAAGATCTCCTCCCCTTCCCGCGTCTTCCGGGATGAGGTCGGCGTGATGACCATGAAAGGATTGGGGGAAGGCGTTACCCGTGAGGCCACCAGGCAGGCCAAGGTCATCTCCAATGCCGCACGGTACCTGACTGATGCCGCTCACGATGGAGCCATCGGGTACACGCACTCTGACAACAGCCGGACCTACAACAGCACTTCCTCCGTCAACTTCTCCGGCAGCAGCTTCTACATTCGCGATGAGCAGGATGTACGGTCGCTGGCCATTGAGATTGCCACACTGACCAAGCGTCAGCAACGGGGCAAAGGCCTCAGAATGGCATAAAACCACTTGACTTTTCGCGTCTTACGAGCGTATATGTCACTACCCAAATCGAAGGAGGTTGATGCTATGGGATTCATGATGCATATTCGGCCAGATGTGCTGGCCAAGCTACGCGAGGAGTTCCCTCCCGGAACAAAGGTCGTACTTGATTCTATGAACGATCCATATCGTGACATGCCCGCCGGGTTAACCGGTGAAGTCATGTTTATTGATGATGCAGGCGGTGCCCACATCGCCTGGTCCAATGGAAGTACTCTAGCTTGCCTTCACGGGATCGATCGTTTTCATAAGGCTGATTAAATGTCGTCTCAGATGCGACCATAACGATCATTTTTGTTGTATAATAGCAGCATCCCAAGCGGAAGGAGGTAAGGCTCATGTATGGCGCATTGCTTGGTGACATGATTGGCTCCCCGTATGAGTTTGACCGGGGAAAGAAGACAAAAGATTTCCCACTCTTCATGGTGGAATCTGAATGGACAGATGATTCCGTCATGACCATCGCGGTCGCAAAAGCCCTGCTGGGCACGCTGGGCAAGGACGGTCCGCAGGATCAGGTGGACGTCGACATCCGCTACGCCGTCGAGCGATCCATGCAGAAGTGGGGCCGCCGCTATCCGCATGCCGGATACGGCTCAAGGTTCTATTACTGGCTGCGCGACAAGAATCCGGAACCCTACAACAGCTGGGGCAATGGCTCCGCCATGCGGGTCTCCGCTGTGGGCTGGCTCTATGACACCATTGAGTACACCCGCCATGTGGCGCAGCTGACCGCAGAGGTCACGCACAACCATCCGGAAGGTATCAAGGGTGCGGAGGCTACGGCGTCCGCGATCTTCCTGGCGAGAACCGGACACAGCAAGGATGAGATCAAACGGTTTATCGAGACGGAGTTCGGCTATGACCTGTCCCGGACATGTGATCAGATCCGGCCCACATACCATCACGTCGAAAGCTGTCAGGAAACCGTCCCGGAAGCCATCACGGCTTTCCTGGAGGGCACATCCTTTGAGGATGTGATCCGGACGGCCGTTTCCCTGGGTGGGGACTGTGACACCCTGACCTGCATCGCCGGCTCCATCGCGGAATCGTTCTACGGTGTGCCGGACGAACTGAAGACCGAGTGCAGAAAGCGTCTACAGCCCGACATGATCGCTGTGCTGGATGAGTTTGATCAGCACAGGAAGTAACCGAAAAGCAATCACGACCATGGGTCACCTGTCAAACGGTGACCCTTTGACGTTTTGGAGGCAGTCATGCCAACACAAGCAACGCATCAGGACTATTTCATCTGGAACGGTGTGGACTGCCGGAACTACGGCATTCACGTGTCCGAACAGCCACCCATCACGATCCCACAGGAACGGTCCACCCAGACCAACATCCCCGGCAGGCCGGGTTCGCTCACTACACTGGAAGGTGAAGACGTCTATGATGACCTGGTGCTGACGGCTGAGTGCTTTATCTCCGGTCCAGCGCAGATTCCGGCCATCGCAGGCTGGCTCAAAGGCAGCGGAACGGTCACTTTTGCCAACCGGCTCGGCGGCCACTACAATGCGAGGATCGCCAACCAGATCCCGTTTGAAAAGGTACTGAAGGGTAATCCGCACTGCACCTTTGCTGTCAACTTCCGCTGCTATCCGTTCTGGTATCAGGACGAGGTTTCCAACATTACGGTCACGACGTCTGGCTCCACCGTCACAAATCCAGGTTCGGTCTATGCTGAACCGATTATCACCGTATATGGGTCAGGGACGATCACGCTCATGTTGGGTACGACCATCGTGGAGCTGGAAAACATCTCCGGAAGCATCACCGTTGATTCCGTGGTCCAGGAGGCCTATAAAGGGCAGACACTCATGAACGATCATATGAGCGGAGACTTTCCCATCCTGCGACCGGGCATGACCGCGATCAGCTGGAGCGGAAGCGTGACCAGGGTTGTCATTCAGCCCAACTGGCGGTATCTGTAATGCTTGGCCGATACAATTCTAACATTTTCGCAGGCCCCTGTTATCTTCCCTCAATCCATGCTATACTGGCTCATGTTCCACTTCTCAGAAGAGGATGATCCACAATGAGCAAAAGCACCCTCAAGGGGTCCCGCGATATAGAGTATCTTGCCCTTCTTAGAGAACAACACCGGAGGATCAAACCAGTGCTTTTCACATGCAATGCCTGCAAGTATACGTTTCCTGAACACCTGCTGCATCCTGACGAAATGGAGGATGAGCTCTACCGCTGCCCTGACTGCGGCAAGTTTGCTGTTCGTCCAGCCACCGAGGATGAGATCGCCTGGTACCAGCGGGCGCAGGAAGAAAACGCTGAGGAAGACGAAGGCCGTTCGGAGGAGTGAAGAGAATGGATGTTTCCAAGAAAGACTGGGCACTGTACCGTGAGCGCCTCCCCGTATGGCAAGAGCGCTATATGGAACGTTTGATCGCTCAGTACAAGGCGCTCATTGATGGCGAAGCCCCTGCTTCAGATAAATACTGGGAGCTTGAAAAACGCATCCGTGCGGACAAGAAGAAGCCCGGCGTAGTGGTTGAAATGAGCAAGCAGGAGATGATCTATCAGATTGTCGAGCTGCTCCATGATAAAACGATAACCCTCAGTGACCTGGACGGGTTCAGTGAAGATTTGATCAGTACCGTGCAATTCATGTATAACCGATAACCACAACAATCGTTTCTCTTACGTCTCTTCATCTGAGAGGCGTATTTCTGTTTTTGGAGGTACCTGCCAATGATCTGTGTCTACCCAGCCGACTGCACCGACTTTTCCACAAACGGTAATGGCGCACTTTCTCCGACATCCGCTACCGTCACGGAAACGCTGAACGGTGAGTATGAGCTGCAGCTGGAGCACCCGATTGATGAAAATGGAAAGTGGCAACGGCTGATCGAAGGCTGCATCCTCCGCGCTCCTGTTCCCGCCGCTATGACGCCTGCGGTCAACTATCATGCTTCGGGATCGTCATCCGCCGGCAAGGAAATCTGGCGTATTGACACGGATATCCCGTCAGCCTCCGTTCGGGGCGGTACCCTCCGCCTGCGCAGCGGTCCTGGAGATAAGTACAAGGTACTGGCCAACTACAAGAACGGGTCCATTGTCCAGGTGCTCAACAAGACTAACAGCAGCTGGTATGAATGTACCGCGCCTGACGGTAAGCACGGCTATTTTTCCACGAAATATCTGGCTCTGGAGAGAACAGAATCCTCCTATGAGGCCGCTGTCAACTCTGTCGTGGAATCCCGGCAGCTCCGAGACCAGCCCTTCCGCATCTACCGTGTCGTGCCTAGCCTGGACAAAATCACCGTTTATGCCCGGCACATCTTCTACGATCTCCTCGACAACATGATCGCGTCCGTCAAGCCCTCATCTTCACAGGTGGGGGCTTCTGTTGTGCAGCAGATCTCCGCTGAATGCATGACGGCCCATGACTTCACTTTCTACTCTGACCTGGACGCTACCGCGGAGGAAGTTGAATACGTCAACACCAATCCGGTGGACGCGCTCCTCGGCGAGGACGGTATTGTCGATAAATATGCCGGTGAACTGACCCGGGACTGGTTCGATGTGTACCTGGTCAAGCGCGTCGGACGCGACACAAATGTACAGATCCGGCAGGGAAAGAACCTGCTGGGCATCAGCTACGACATCGACATCACGGATGTGGTTACCCGCATCATGCCGACCGGCGAGAACATTTCGGGTGACGTGTTCTACCTCCCGGAGGTCTTTGTCGACAGCCCGTACATCAACAACTATCCCCATCCCAAGTGGATGCACCTGCCGGTGTCAGAGGCCAAGGAGTCCACTGACGAGGATAATCCGAAGACGCTGGATCAGTGCCGGGCTGAAATGCGGGCTGCTGCTCAAAAGCAGTTTGAAGCGGGATGCGATCAGCCCACCGTCACGCTGAATGTGGATTACATTAACACGGCTGACACGGAAGAATACAAGGACTACGCCTTCCTGCAGAACATTTACCTGGGCGATGCTGTCCGCGTGATCGTTCCACGCATCGGCATCTGGGTGTCCATGCGGATGACCCAGTACACCTACGACTGCCTGACAAAGCGGTACACGAAGATCACCCTGGGCACCGTTGCGGATACTGTGGAAGGTAACGTGATCTCCTCCCGCCAGCTGCCGTCCGGGATCATCACCGGCACGAAACTGGCCATTAACTCCGTCGGCGCGGGCGCTCTGCAGAACGGTTCTGTCAGCTCCGCTCACATCCAGATGGCCGCCATTGATACGGCACATATCCAGGACGCCGCGATCACCCGGGCCAAGATAGGCGATGCCGCGGTCGGATCCGCGCAAATCCAGGATGCCTCCATTATCCGGGCAAAGATCGCCGAAGGTGCTATCGGGTCAGCGCAGATCGATGACGCTTCCATCACGCGAGCAAAAATTGCGGATGCCGCCATTGGGACAGCCCAGATCGAGGACGGTTCCATTAACTCGGCGCACATCGGGGCTGGTGAAATCCAGGAAGCCCATATCCATGACGGGGCTATCACTCATGCCAAGATCGGCGACGGTGAGATCCACCGCGTCCACATTGAGGACGGTGCCATCGACAGCGCGAAGATCGCGGATGCCGCCATCACCAATGCCAAGATTGATGGAGCAGCCATTGGCACCGCCAACATTCAGGACGGAGCGATCGTCCGGGCCAAGATTCTGGACGGTGAGATCGTTACCGCTAAGATCGCTGACCTGGCTGTCACATCCGGTAAGATCGCCGACCTCGCGGTCAGCACAGCAAAAATCGCGAACGCAGCTATAACAAACGCGCAAATCGCGAACGCGGCTGTCGATACCGCACAGATCGCCCTGGGCGCGATTACAGCCGCGCTCATTCAGAACGGCGCGATCGGCACCGCCCAGATCGCGGACGCCAGTATCACGGAAGGCAAGATCGTCTCCCTGAACGCTGATGTTATCCAGTCCGGTACACTCGCCACTGAACGTCTCATTATCCGGGGCGAGGATGGTCTGATCTACCAGATCAACGCTCTGGCGTCTGGTCTGTCCATGCAGGAACTGAGCGAGGAGCAATACAGGGAGCAGCTCGATGGTTCCGTGCTGGTCAAGCGGTCCGTGACCGCAGAGCAGATCGCCGCCGCGACCATCACCGCCAATGAGATTCTGTCCGGGACCATCACCGGCGACAAGATCGCCGCGGCCACCATCGAAGGCGCAAACCTGAAGGCTGGGATCATCACCACATCCCATCTGTCCTCTGAGTTCGGAAAGACGATGGATCTGTCCTCCAATATCGGGATCAATCAGACCGTTTCCAAGGTCTACACCGATATGGAGATCATATCGGATGCGGCTCAGGCCGCTCAGAACGCTGCCACAAGCGCGCAGGCCAGCGCAGACAGCAAGAGGCGGGTCTTCACTTCACAACCTGTCCCGCCCTATGACGCAGGTGACCTATGGGCAGGTGGCTCCGATTCCGACCTCATGGTCTGTGCCGTCTCCCGGTCGGAGGGCTCCTTCAGCGTGGATGACTGGGTGCTTGCGTCCTCGTCCGTGTCTGACCTGACCATCGGTGGAAGAAACCTGCTGGTCGGCACAAATGGTAATAACACCGTCATCACTCAGGATTATTCTTTCAGCCCCGTAGACATCCAGGAAGCCGCAGATGCCTGGGATCGTCGGGTGACATTCCGGGTCAAGCTGAACGTGAACAACGGCTCCTGGAAAGCCCGCATCCGGCTCATTGCCAAGGCTGCTGCCGCGACAACGCTCGGTGACATGGTTCTGGCTATCGGTGTACTCGGAACCTTTGAAGGCCTGATGCTGGATTATGACAGCGAGCCCGTCACCGAAACTGGATGGGCAACAGTCACCGTTCAGATGCCCTCCACCGACTTCCGGGTTCAGGCCATGATCATCGGTACTGGCGAGACTGGGTATGCTTACCCCAAGCTGGAGCTCGGCAACTCCCCTACTCAATGGACGCCAGCCCCGGAAGACATCCAGGGCAGTATTGATACCGCCCAGCAGACAGCGAACGGCGCAGCCACCGCCGCGGGCAACGCTCAGTCCACTGCTGACAATGCCATTACCGCTGCAGGTAATGCTCAATCCTCTGCCGATGCCGCTCAATCAAGCGCCAATGCAGCCCAGTCTAGTGCTGACGCGGCACAATCCACCGCAAATAGCGCAGTTACGGCTGCCAGCAATGCTCAGTCCACCGCTGATAACGCTCAATCCTTGGCACAGTCCGCCCAGGCTGCGGCTGAAGCGGCGCAAGCCTTCGCTGAAACCGTTCAGGAATATGCGGAAGGTATCCAGCTGCAGGTGGACGGAAAGGTCGACACCTGGTTCTTCGAAGGCGCTCCTTCAGCCTCAGTTGCTCCGGAAAAGGACTGGTCCGCTGCTGACAAGGTCATTCACACGGATGACCTGTACTATGACATTCTGACAGGTTATTGCTACCGTTACACAAAAAACAGTTGGGTCCGGATCAAGGACAGCGATATCTCATCTGCCATGAGCGCCGCCAGCGCTGCACAGGACACAGCTGACAATAAACGCCGTGTGTTTACCCGGACACCTAGCACCCCGTATGACGTGGGTGACCTCTGGGTTGAAGGCTCAGGCGGCGACATGAAAGTCTGTACGACGGCGAGGGCAAGTGGCAGCTATCTGGCCTCGGATTGGTCACTGGCAACCGCTTCTGTTCTTGCCGCTCAAGCCGCTGCAAGCGCTGCTCAGGCTGCTGCAGGAAATGCTCAGTCTACGGCTGATGCAGCCCAGACAGCCGCCGGCAATGCCCAGTCTACCGCCGATAGCGCTGTTACAGCGGCAGGCAATGCCCAGAGTGCGGCTGACGCGGCCCAGACCGCAGCGAGCAACGCGCAGTCTACCGCTGACAACGCCGTTACTGCTGCTGGAAATGCCAAGACAGCCGCTGATGCAGCTCAGTCCATCGCAGATGCGGCGCAGACCGCCGCTGGAGCAGCCCAGTCTACAGCGGATGCAGCCCAAACCGCTGCAGGAAACGCCCAAAGCACCGCTGATAACGCAAAGTCTACCGCTGATAATGCAGCAAGTGCTGCCAGCACAGCTCAGTCCACCGCTGACGCGGCACAGACCGCTGCAGGAGCAGCACAGTCCACTGCTGATGCAGCTCAGACAGCTGCCGGAAACGCTCAATCCACCGCAGACAATGCAGCCACCGCCGCTGGCCAGGCTAAGACAGCCGCTGACAATGCCCAGTCGACCGCTGATACTGCTCAAGCCTCTGCTGCTACAGCTCAATCCACTGCAGAAGCTGCCCAGACTGCCGCCTCCGCCGCTCAGGCATATGCTGAAAGCGTCCATGCCTATGCTGAGGAGATCGAAGCGCAGCTGGATGGAAAGATCGACACCTGGTTCTATCCCGGTGTTCCGTCTGCTTCTTCCCTGCCTGAAGTAAACTGGTCGGCAGAAGACAAAGTCCACCATACTGATGATCTCTACTACGATACTGATTCCGGATACTGTTATCGCTATACCGGTACAGTATGGTCCCGCATTAAGGATAGTGACATCACATCCGCGATGAGTGCCGCCAGTGCTGCCCAGGACACGGCGGATAACAAGCGCCGGGTCTTCACTACTCAACCCATTCCGCCCTATGACACCGGTGACCTGTGGGCAGGAGGATCTGATTCCGACCTCATGGTCTGCATCGCATCCCGTTCGTCCGGTACCTTTGACGACGCCGACTGGGGGCTGGCTTCATCCTCGGTATCTGAGCTTTCCATCGGCGGGAGAAACCTGCTGCTCAACACCAGTTCTGAAGCCAAGGCCATCACGCAGTCCTTCTCCTTCTCTCCTGTCAATGTAGAGGGTACCGCCGATGCCTGGGAAAGCAAGATCACTTTCCGTGTCCGGCTTGATGTATCTACCGGCAGCTGGTTTGTTCGGATCCGGCTCGCCGCCAAAGCTGAAGCTAGCACTGTCCTGGGCGATATGGTCCTGGGTCGTTCTGTGATGGGAACCGCCACTGGATCAACCCTCGACTTCGATGGCGATCCTCTAACCGCTCCGGGCTGGGCTACCCTTACTGTCCTCATGCCCTCCACCGATTATACCGTACAGGCCATGATTGTAGGTGGCGGTAATACATCCTACTCCTGCCCGAAGCTGGAGCTTGGCAATGCTCCCACACAATGGACGCCCGCTCCCGAGGATGTACAGAGTACCATCACGACTGCTCAACAGACAGCCGACAATGCGGCTACCGCTGCCGGTCAGGCTCAATCCGCTGCTGACACAGCCCAGAGTACGGCAACAGCGGCCCAGACCGCCGCCAGTACTGCTCAGTCTACAGCCAACACCGCCAAGTCAACTGCTGATACTGCGAAAACCACAGCAGACACGGCAAAGGCCACAGCCGATACTGCCAAATCAACCGCCGATACCGCCAGTTCCACGGCAACAGCAGCCCAATCCACCGCCTCTACGGCCAAGTCAACAGCGGATGCCGCGAAGACAACCGCTGACACCGCTAAGTCTACCGCTGATACCGCGCAATCCACTGCCACCGCTGCTCAGTCCGCTGCTAGCACAGCCCAGTCTACTGCAGACGCTGCTCAGACCACAGCAGATGCCGCTCAGTCCGCTGCAGATACAGCCCAGAGCACAGCAGATGCTGCCCAGTCTACTGCAACAGCAGCACAGGCGTCCGCCACTTCAGCCATACGTGCTGCGGCGACTGCGCAAGAAACCATCGATACTCTTTCCATCGGCGGCAATAATCTGATCTGGGGCACACTCAATCCCAACACCGATGTTGGCGAGCGTCCTGCCATCAATGGCCTGCATGCGGATGCCACATCCAATGGTGGTGAGCTCTTTACCTCCTCCGGATTCATGGAAGCCATGACACACGGCATCAAGATCGTGAACACCGATGCTGTCCGAACCTTCATGCAGTTTGGGGAAAGCACTGCTGAAAACGGTTCACTGCTCGGGCTCAAGCCCGGTGGAACCTACACCCTGTCCTGCGATGCTGAGTTCATGCTCCTGTCGGGAACAAAGACAGCTACCATGTACCATACGTTCATGTATCTCTACCATGACGGTGCCCAGCCTGGCACCTTTGCTCTGGGTTCGCGTTACCTGCTCGGAAGTCTGACCCAGCCACTGAAGGGCACAGCCATGGAGAAGCGTGTCGAGTGGACCTTCACGATTCCCAAAACCGCAACCATGCTGTATATCCTTGTAGCGAATCACTGCACTACGCTCAGTGAATACGGTGTTGGCGATTATATCGTCCTGGACAATCTGAAGCTGGAACACGGCCACCGCGCCACCGACTGGACATCTGCTCCGGAGGATGACGAGGAAGAGATCGAGACCAAGCTGGCTGACATCCATGCCCGCATCAGCAATACCGGTGACAGTATCCGGCAGGAGGTGCAGGCTAACTATGCGCTGGCCAGTGACATGTCGCAGATCGTCCAGACCGTTGGCACCCTCTCTGAGCAGAGCGAGAACAACTACACCTGGGCTGTCACCAGGGTCAACCAGCTGCAGTCCGACCTGAACTCCTCACGGCAGGCTACAGAAGATGAGCTGGCAGTCATGCGGACCTATATGACCTTTGGTGAGGATGGCCTGTCCATCGGCAAGACCGGGAATCCCTTCACTTTCCGCGTCGTCAATGATCGTCTAGCCTTCTACATGAACGACACTGAAGTGGCTTACCTCTCCAACAACAAGCTCTACGTTACCCAAGCTGAAATCCTGACACGGATGATCATCGGCAAGTTTGCCTTTGAACCCCAGTCCAACGGAAACCTCTCTCTGATCTATAAGGGCTAACATTTTTTAGGAGGACACAAGATGAGTTATACCAAGATCACGACCAGCTTCAAGGACCATGAGACCGTCCTGACTGCCGCGCACCTCCAGCACATGGAGAACGGCATCGCTGACAACGATGCCGCGCTGGTCAACCGGGTCAGGACAGATACCAACGCTCAGGGCCTGGGGACCAGTCAGAAGCGGAATGCTCGGACAAATATTGATGCTCCGAGCACTGCTGAAATGGCCGCCGCTGTTGCTGCAGAAGCCGACCTTCGGAGCGCAGCTGACGCTGCTATGGAAACCAAGACTGACGGCATCCTGGATAAAGTAGATCAGGCGAAGGAAGATATCACTGACCTGCAGGCCGTGTCCTCTTCGATGGTCAAAACAAAGACGGTCTCTGGCAACCCGCTGACCATTAAGGACGCGCTGGCGGGGAAAGTAAAGAAACTGGTCCTCAAGCTGGAGCCCAAACAGAGCATGAATGGGTACAGCAAACCCTGGATCGGCGGCTTTGGAAAAAACCTGGCCAGTCCTGTCACTGACAGCAATGGCTGGTCGATTAACGTGGGCGGTTCTTTCAGTGTGAATGGCGATATTCTGGTTGTTGAAACCACTGCCGCAGTTTCGTCTGGTGTGTATGCCAAGTCAGGCTCAGCCCTGAGGAACACTCTTACTTCTCTTTCCGGCCAGTATACGTGGAGCATTGAGGTGAAGGCCTCTGCAAGCATCTCGGCAGCCATTGGTGTACAGGGTATTGCAATGCGCAACAACGTGAATGTCGGGACCAGTTGGACGCGTATCAGCGGGACTGGCACTTTCAGTGCCACATCTGTACCTTTTGTCATTTACAACAATGGCAGTACAGCCGCAACCATCGAGGTCAGAAACCTGCAGATTGAAGCCGGTTCCACTGCAACTGATTATGAGCCCTATGAAAATGTCTGCCCGATTGAAGGATATGACTCAGTCCTTGTCACCATTAACGGTTATAATCTCTACGATAAAGAGGATGTTGTCATAGGAAAGAATTGGCTGAATGGTGTAGCCGCCAATAGGGCTCTTGCAGTCATCCCCACTGAAAAAGGGAAAGCCTTAACCATCCGTGCCGATCAATTAGGTTCTGATCGTAGGGTTGTCATTGTAGGAACAAATGTGTTCGGTAGCACCGCCACCCAGTCGTTCAACAAAGGTTTCCAAGCTGGCCTTACCACAAAACAGTATACAGTAGAAGCCGATAACTACTGCCTTGTACAGTTTGAGCGCGTAGATGGTGGGGCATTAACACAAGAAGACATTGATTGCTGGCGCATAATTGTCTCATATGAAGATATAAAAGAGCTCATCATCCCGATTTCCACTTCAGCCGGCGGCCCCGTTTACAGCGGCACCGTCACTATAAATGAGGATGGTACAGGTTCGCTGGTGATAGACCGGGAGTGTGTGACGCTGAATCTTAGTGACTCAGAGCTACAATACAGCACAAACACGAAAACATTTTATTTCACAACTGACATAGCGACGGGGATGAAGGTCAAGCAATACACCGAGGCTTTCACCGGGCTCTGTGACAGGTTTGAATCATATCCCGGGGCACCTGCATGGAACACTGTCACAAAACCCTACATCGGATTTGGTCCTACGATGAATGTCCGCTTCTCCATCCCCGGGATAACAGCCCCTGCCACCGCCCTTCAATACATCAATGGCTGCCAGGTTTGCTACGAGCTCGAAACGCCGCTTTCCTACACGCTAACCGCGGCGCAGATCAGCACTTTGTTAGGAACTAATCATCTGTGGACGAATGGCACCGAGATAGAACTGACCTACCAAGCAGAGAAATATGGCAACGCTGATAAGCTTCTCTCCGCGTTTCCTGTTCGCTCCACCGGCCCCGCCGATATCGTTGCCTTTGATGACGGCGCGGATGACATGCCTGTTCAGGCACTTACCGTTGCAATTGAACCGAAGCAGGATCTGAACGGTTATGACCATCCTTGGATTGGTGGCATTGGGAAAAATCTCATCGGCATAGAAGGGCATAAATGGCATACGGATGGCACTTGGGCTGCACAGGGCAACGCTTTGTCAAGTGGTTTGCTCGCTGTAACGCCAGGCGAAAAGTTTTCTTTCAGCAAAAAAAGTGCATTCGTCTCAACAAGTGCGAATTTAGTCTGTCGCCAGTTTGATGCGAATAAAACGTTTCTGAATTCAGGCACTACGAATTTCAACTATAACAGTCTGACAGGGTCATACACTGTGCCGAATAACGTGTATTATGTAGGGTTTACCCAGTTTTTCGATGAAGATGCGAACAAAGAAGCATTCGAAGTTCAGGTTGAGCGAGGGGCAGCCGCAACCTCCTACGAGTCCTATGAAAACATCTGCCCGATCAGCGGCTTCAGCTCAGTGAGGATGACGCGGAGAGGGAAAAACCTGCTGCCGCCCAACGATATTGTCGTCTGGCAAAACGGGTCCATCAATACTTCAGGCAACAACTTTGCCAGTGATTACGGAATCCGGATGAGAGACTTCCTCCCTATCGATCCTGATACAGAATACACCTTCTCCGCCTCTGGGCAATCGGATGACTGCGCTTTCTTCTGCTATGATGCCAATTACAATCTTCTCTATCGTTTCCAGTTATGGTCGATCAATAACGGAAACGGGCACTATGCCACCTTTACAACGCCCAGCAGTACTGCCTACTATCGCCTCCGCCTGACCGGGTCAGACTACAGGCCTGACAGCACGATGAACATGCAGCTGGAGCTGGGCTCCACCACCACTTCCTTTGAGGCTTATCAGGAGACCGCCTTTGATGTCTCCCTAGAAAAGGCCGGCACCGTGTATGGCGGTACGCTGAACGTCCTGACAGGTGAGCTGACAGTCGACAGAGGGATCACAACACTCGCTGATAAAACCTTCTCCGAAAGGCAAAGCAGCATCTTACCTGCTGGCGGTTATTACGTGATCAATGGTTTTGCCGATTGGATAAGCGCACAAAAAGCGATCGTCAGTGATATGTTGCATGGAACGGTCTTTGCTGATCGCGGCGCGGACGGCACGATTTCTCCCTTGAATTCCTCGTCAGCCGCAGTCAACAGTCTTGCTTTGTTTACGAAAAAGGCAAAGGAAGAAGCAATCGCAGCCTACAAGGATGCTACGATCTGCTACCCGCTCGCCAATCCGGTCACATACCAGCTCACCCCTCAGGAAGTATCCACGTTGCTTGGCGGCAACACCTTCTCCTGTGATGCCGGTAAGGTATCTCTCGAATACCGTGCCGATCCCAGCCTCCTGATCAATAAACTCCTGACCGCTATAACGGCTTACGGCATTACGGTGTGATAAGGGGCAGATACCATGAACAACAATATACCTTATCCGAGGGGGCGTTGAAATGGCCACAGTAGTCAACTATACCGCTACACTGCGTACAAGGAACAGAAACTCAATTGCCAATGCCAAGACGGGCAGAGCAACCCAGGAGTTCTACAATGCCGGTGATAACTACGCCGGCATTATTCTTTTCTCGGGCATGAAGCTGACCGGGAAGGTCATTACCGGTCTGCAGCTGACCGTTACCTCTGCCTCCTCCGGTTACGGTGCAAGCAGCAGTAAGACGGTTTATCTCCGGAAAGCACTTTACCAGGACGATATCGCAGACGGCGTCACCGGTTCCGGCTATGCCGGCGATGCCCTCGGCACGTTTACCGGCTCTTTCTATAACAATACGACCACGAATACCATCACAGGCGACCTCCTGACCGCCATGGGCAACTACATTAGTCAGGGAAACAATGCCTTTGTCATTTACAACCCAAGTCCGCATGCCGGATCCCAGGGCTGGAGTACCAACTATCTGCAGTGGACCAGCGTCACGCTGACCGTTGCCTATGAGGAAGCGGTATCCGCTCCAACCACGTCAGCCTCATCCGTGAATCTGGGCTCTGCTGTCACGATCTACACCAACCGAACCTCCACCGCCACGACTCACACGATCACTTATGCTTTCGGCAGCGTCACCGGATCGATCGGTACAAACGTGGGTAATTCTGTGTCCTGGACACCGCCACTCACACTGGCCAGTCAGATCCCCAACGCTGTCAGCGGCATCTGCACTATTACCTGCGTTTCCTACAACAACGGCCAGCAGACCGGCACAAGAACTGTCAAGATAACGCTCACAGTCCCCAGCAGTGTCGTTCCTCAGATCACCTATGTCTCGATTACTGATAGCAATAGCACAGTAGTCGAGAAGATCGGAACCTTTGTCAAGCTGCTGTCCCGGCCGCTGATCGCCATTACCGCAAACGGCGTATACGGCTCGACCATCGCTTCCTACCGCACCACCTTTGATGGTGTCACCTACACCGACGCATCGTTTATCACGAACAAAGCGCTGTCCACAGCTGGCACCGTCACCGCCACCATTACCGTCACAGATACCAGAGGGCGCACGGTCACCCGCAGCACAGCGATCAATGCCTTGGACTATTCCTATCCTTCCATTAAGCAGTTCAAGTGTGAGCGGTCCGATGCCGACGGCACAGCCACCCAGGTGGACGGTGTCAATGTGCGGTACAACTTCTCCGGCTCAGTCGCCCCAATCGATAACAAGAACGGTGTGGCCTGCGTCATTTACTACAAGCTGTCGACCGCCTCCGCATGGATTAAAGCCGAAAACATCCCGATCGCTGCCTACAACATCACAGCCGTCAATGTTGTGATGGAGCAGGAGTTCGAGCTGTTGTCCTCCTACGACATCAAGGTGCACCTGCAGGATTACTTCTATGCCATTGAGCAGTCCGTATCCATCGGCACCAAGACGGTCATCATGGACTTTCTGGCAGACGGAACAGGTATCGGCATCGGCAAGATCGCTGAGGCAAGCGGGAAATGTGAGATCGGCTGGCCGCTAGAGCTCACAGAGCCGCTCTCGGTAGATAACGGTGGCACTGGTGCCACGACAGCTGCTAACGCCATAGCTAACCTGGGCGGTGTAAAGAAGACCGGCGATACCATGACCGGAAACTTGAATGTGCAGGGATACACGTATCCAAGCATCAAGCTCAAACCAACATACGAAAGCAAAAAAATGGCTGCAGCCGTCGTTGAAGGCAACTTCAATGGTATTGCCGCCTTAGAAGCATGCGAGGATGAGAACGGCAACGTCAGAAGGCAGCTGGAAGTGAGAACAGAATCCTTTCAGCCCGGTCTGGACTATGCCGTTCTGCTGCGCACAAACAACAATGGCACATGGGGCACCTACCGGCTGTTTCACACAGGTATGAGCTCACCCGTGCCAGTTACATGCGGCGGTACCGGTTCAACTACTGAGGCCGGGGCAAGGGCTAACCTCGGGCTGACTGACGCATCAAACCTGAGCACTGGTACTGTTGCCATGGCAAGGCTGCCTTTCAAAATCGCATATGGTTCAGGCCAAGTGAGCGGCAACAGCGCTCTGCAGATTGACTACTCATCGGCAGGGTTCACCCAGGTGCCCTACGTCTGTGCCAGTTACTCCACAACCGGTTCCAACTGGTCGGGAGACAACGGAGCCTTGAAGATCAGCAGCAAAAACACCGCTGGCGCTGCCATCATCGTTGGCGGTAGCTTCAACAATCTCCGCGATATTGATTGGATCGCGATCGGCATCTGACTCGACACAACTGGAGGTGACGTGTATGTACAGGTCAAGAGATATGCCCAATATACAAGCACCTAGAAAACAAGGAGGTTCATGCCAATGAACGATTTCATGGTCTTTATGAAAGACAACTGGGGATGGATCGTTTCTTTCGTCACCATCTTCGGTAGCATTCTCGTCTACGTCTACCGCCACATCCGCGCTCTCCAACGAGGTGTACAAGCCCTGCTTCGGGCACAGATGGTGGACAATTACCAGCACTATCATGGAAAAGGATTCGCCCCACTGTATGCCCGGGAGAGCTTTGAGAACCTCTGGAGGAACTATGAAGCCCTCGGCGCGAACGGTGTCTTCTCCGACATCCACAACAAGTTTATGGCTCTGCCCACACACGAAGAACCCAGCACTCACAATGACTTACGTGATTAGGAACAGCCATGGACCGCTTGACACCGTTTAGCCACTACCCGATGTTTGCAACAAACCTATCGATCGTAACTATGGAGGAAATCACTATGAGTAACACCATCAATACTGCTACCACTAACGCTTCTACTCAGAAAACCAAGATCAACTGGAAGGTTCGCCTGAAGAACAAACTCTGGTTAGCTGCTTTCGCCTCCCTTTTCATCACCTTCATCTATGGCCTGCTCGAACTGCTGGACGTCGTTCCTTCCATCAGCGAGGGCCGCACCATCGAGATCGTTCAGAGCGTACTCACCGTTCTTGGTCTCATCGGCGTAGTAACCGACCCCACTACTGCTGGTATCGGTGATAGCGAGCGTGCTCTAGGCTACGATGAGCCCTGGAGCGATACTGGTGATGGAGACAGCGATGAGGATGAATATATCGGCCTGACCGACTGATCTTCCCTGTTCGCCGTTTCTTTTCAGCCCTGTTGCTCCGTTGCAGCGGGGCTGCTCTCATTTTTGGCAGATACTATATGGAGGTATCACAATGATCAAACCATCAGACCTGATCGCTCTTTTCAAACAAGCCTTGACAAATAAGTGGGGCTATATATGGGGTGCCTATGGGCAGACTTGGACAGAGGCAAAGCAGCGTGCTGCTACACGTGATATGACCGTCAAGTATGGCTCTAAGTGGATCGGCCACCGCGTCGCTGACTGCTCCGGGCTCGTCTATTGGGCTTTCAAGCAGCTCGGCGGGTCCATTTATCACGGCTCGCATACTATGTATAGAGACTATACGACTGCCCGCGGTGACCTGTCCAATGGTAACCGAACCGACGGGCAGCCCCTCGAGCCCGGCACCGCCGTCTTCAAAAAGAAAAAGGCGACTGCAGGTCAGAAGTCTTATAACGGCTACAATTACCACCATGTCGGTCTGTACATCGGCGACGGGACCGTCATCGAGGCCAAGGGCACTATCAATGGTGTAGTCACCAGCAAAGTTTCCACCTGGCACGCCTGGGGTGAGCTGAAGGGCGTTGACTATAGCAACTCTGGCGAAAGCACAATTGAAGTGACTAAGGAAGAGCCCGTACCTAGACTGCTCAAGCGTACCAGTCCCATGATGCGCGGAGATGATGTCAGAGCGCTACAGGAACAGCTCAACAAGCTCGGCTTCAACTGCGGTGCCGTGGACGGCATCTTCGGTGATAAGACAAAAGCCGGCGTGATCGCGTTCCAGACGGCAGCCGGTGTGAAAGTGGACGGCATCGTCGGGCCGGTCACCAGAGGAGCTCTGACTGCTGCTTTGTCCGCACTGCCCGGCACCGCGACAGGTACCAACGCGACCGACGCCACTGCGACAGACAAGTAAAAATAACCTTTTAACGCCAAAACCCCTGAACCGCTTTGATGCGATTCAGGGGCCGTTTTTTATTTTCCGAAAGAAGGGCTATACTGTCCCCCGTTCACCAGCACAACATTGAGCGGCTCACAGGTGATGTCTTTCCATACGCCGGCGACAACGTAGGGCTCGTTGGCGAGATACTCTTTCACGCTAGCCTCGTCGTCGAAATCGACCACCAGCGCGGAGCCCTTCAGCTTGCCCTGTTCATCGGTCAGACCACCGGCGCACAAGATGTGCTTACCGAGCTTCGCCATGCCCTCCAGATGCTGAGGACGGACTTCCATCCGCTTTTCCAGCATGTTCGGGCCATCATAGGCTTTGATGATGAATTGCATAGAGTACCTCCCCAGGAGTGATGTACTTACTCACCTTTCAGAAACGCGACGAGCTCTTCCACGCTCTTTCCGCTGGCCTGGAAAGCCTCCAGCACTTTGTTCTTGTCCTCTTCAGCCTTCTTCGCAGCAGCTTCAGCTTCTTCCTTGGCCTTTTGCTTGGCGGCAGCCTTATCAGCCTTTGCCTTCTCCTTGACCAGTGCCTTCAGCTCATCCTTCTTCGCCTTCAACTGTTCACCAATCGCAGCGATCTCAGCTTCGACAGCTGCGATCTTTTCTGCAATGTTTTCAACTGCAACGGGTGCAACCTCAGCATTAACGGTCTTCTTGTTCTTACTTCCCTTCGGTCTCGGCATGATGGCGGCCTCCTTGTTAATTTGGTATAAGCATCATAGCATAATTGAGTGGTCTTGTCCATCGGTCTTTTTTGCGAAAACGCTCACAACGCATTGTGCTATAAGGCTTTGAGGCTTCGAAGACATTGAAGGCATAATGCTTTTACGCTTTGAGCCGTTATCGGGTTTTGAACCGTTGTGTATCACCAACAATGCTACTGATCCAGATGCGATCTGCCTCAACATGACATCCGTGACAGACAACCTCCACGCCCGCCTTCACTGCATGTAGCAGTGCCTGCCGGAACTCTGGTTGTGTTTCATCATTAGGATTGACCTGCCGTATCCCGTTCATCTGGATCACAAAATCAATCGAGCAATGATATCCGTTAGCAGCCGCTCTGGCCAGTTCATAGAGATGCTTCACGCCCCGTTCCGTCGGTGCGTCCGGGAATAATCCGAAGCCTGGTATCGGAGCCGCCAGTGTACACCCCTTTACTTCAGACAGGTACTTTTCTCCACCCCGCTCCATATAGAAGTCGAACCGGGAATCGCCATAGGTGAATTCCGGCTTAACGAGGTCAAATGTGCCGTCATTGTAATACTGCTTCATCAGGGCATTGGGAGCTAAACTATCGACATTGACCCACTTCAGACGTGGTTTGTAGACAGAGGCCAAGTCATATTCAGTGGCACGGGTGTCAGAGGCGATTTGCTGAAGTGTGACCTTTGCCTTGGGCACCAGCAGTTCACCCAGCCGGCCGGTGTTCTTGACATGCACCTCTTGTACGACGCCATCAACCTCAACCTCGGCTGTAAAGCGGTTGAGCCTGCGCATAAAGCGCCCTTCGACGGTATTTTCATAGAATAGCTCTGGTCTGTTTCGATTACTTATACACGCATCTCCATGTATTGCCCGTCCCTGTTCAAGTCATCCCCGCATCTCCAAATAGCGCTCGACCCGTGCAAGCATATCGTCTAAGCTGAAATAGCCCGCTTCCCTTGCAACGACCTTACCGTCCATATAGACGATCACAGTCGGTGCGCTCATAATGCCCATCTGTGAACAGAGGGCAAGATGCGTCTGGATGTCGATATACCGGGCAGCGACGTCCGGATGATTAGCCAGCCAAGCGTCAAGCTTGTGCCTTATCGCATAGCACGGAGCACAAGATTCGTCGCCGAATTGGAGGATAAGAGTTGCAGCTGTATGGGTTGCAGCTGTATAGGCTGCAGTGGATGCGATCAGGGCATCCAGGGATTCCTGATGTTCGTTAAAGTTCCTCATTCTTTACTCTGCGGGCAGCTTCCCATGCTCCCGTAATATTCTCTCCACAAGGCTGACGCACTCAAACACCAGTCCATCGCAGTGGGGCTTCTTCTCCCTGCCCAGTTCCTTGTTCCGGCGCAGCAGGTCCGCGCAGTCCAGCATGCCATCATGGTTGGCGCGGAGGGCCTGATAATATTCTGCTGGCTCAATGCCAAACGCCCCCAGCACGATGATGCCCGCTGTGATGGCACCACACGCCGACGCTCTTTTCAGTCCGCCACCAAAGTTCGCACAAATACCCATCGCTTGCTCTTCGGTCAAGCCCATATCCCCGGCAAAAGGAAGGATTACGGACTGGCCGCAATTGTAGTGAATTGTCGTGCTAGCACGTAGGTCTCGCGCTCTAGCAAGATATTTGGATTCAGCCATTCAATCTTCTCCGGTTCTTTCAGTTCTGGCCGTCCTGGCAGATCATGCAGCTTTCTTATACTGCCCGTATCACAGTTCCCCCAGCATCTGCCCCGCGTTCTCCTTTGCCTTCACGCCGCCGAACGCTTGTATTATTACACCATTCTCGTCAATCAGATATGTCGATCTGATCAAGCTCTTGCTCGGTTGACCGTCCTTCCCCGGCTTGAGCACATCATACGCTTTGATCACTTCAAGCTCACAGTCAGACAGCAGCGTGAAGGGCAGCCCGTGCGTCTCTTCAAAGCGCTTGTGGGATGCAACGCTGTCCTTGCTTACGCCGAGCACGACCGCGCCCTTCTCCCTGAATTGCGGGTACAGGTCACGGAAGCTGCATGCCTGGCTGGTGCAGCCGCTGGTCATGTCCTTCGGGTAAAAGTAAAGGATGACCTTCTGGCCCTTGTACTCGGATAAGGAATGCATAGTGCCGTTCTGGTCTGGAAGAGTGAAGTCGGGGGCAATGGAGCCAATTGATAGCATAAATACCTGATCCTTTCATAGTGTTGTTTGAGAACGCGAGGGGCGCTGATAGCTGTTACCTTTTATCCGCTTCCACCACTTGATCCGCACACTTCTCCGCGCTGGCATAGAGGAAATACCGCAGCTGCACGCCGTACTGCTTGGCGTACTTCACCACGTTCCAGATCATCGGGTGGGAGATGCAGTTGGTCTGTACCCAGACAATGTCGGAGTTCCGAACCAGCTCCGGGCTGAAGGTCATGTAGCTTGAATCGATAAACCTCACGTTCGGCAGCATCGGTTTGATGGCCTTCAAAAAGGTATCATGTCCGCCGAACACGGTGGTGCGCTTGGCTGTTTCGTATGGGTATGCGTCCTCCCCTCTCAGCACATTAGGCATCTGTGTATAGGCGATACTGCCTTATATCAGCTTATATCCACGTCTTCAGAATACCAGTCCCCAGCTCCAACATATTAAACGCGGCATCCCTCAGATCTGTGATCGCGTCGTAAACGCTGTCTTCAGATAAAACGCCAGCCTTGAAACCTTCCGGCAATTCCATATCGCGATCGGCATGCCAGTCCTCGCTGCCGTAATATTGGAAGAGTGCCTTAGCATGGGATTCATCTGCTTTCATAGCATCGAGCTGTTCCTTAAGCTTGGTGGTCAGGGCTGTTACTTCGTCTAGATATGATTCCAAACGCGCTATGCGAGTGAGGCTTTGGTCCGTGCTCATTAGTCATTCCTCCAGGCAGAATCATTCCAACACTCGTTCTTCAGGCTGCCATCGCGGTATGTGGGTTCGTAATCGTTGTTCTGGTCAGCTTCATCATGGTCGCTATCATCCGGAATGGCGTCGGCGTAGTCGCGGGCTAATTCTTCCCTCTTGTCAGGTGTTTCTCTTGGAGGCATAATGCATCATCCTTTATTCGTGTATCTCAATAGGCAATCCATCCGGATCATGGAAGAACGTCATGGCCTCTCCGGTATAGGTATCGGTCCGTACGGGTTCGCACTCGATACCGCGCTCTTTTAGCCAGGCTACAGCATCGTCGATTGAGGGAACCCTAAAGGCCAGGTGCCGTAATCCTTGTGCTTCAGGATAGGAGTGCCGCTGTGGGGCAGATGGTACGATGAACAGCTCAAGCTCAGTATGCGGGCCGTTGAGTTCTCCGGACAAAAGTAGGTCGATCTTCCAATCGTTTCTGTCTGGTCTGTAGTTGGATCTGATCACAGGTAAGCTCAACAGGTCATGGTAGAAGTGCAGGGCTTTATCCTTGTCAGAGCAAATGATTGCGATGTGGTGGATGGTGGTAAACATTTTTAGCAAAACCTCTGTGCCGTTTTTTGCTAATCAAATCAATGTTACTGTTGAGCATACTAATTCAGATTATTAATGTACTCTTCAATCACTTTATCGTGCTTCAAACCCAAGGATAACAGGTATTCAATATGAAGAAGTTTGAAATCACGATAATAATACTCTTTGTTTTGAAGATTCTCGAACACAACAGGAGAACAAATGATTCTATCTCTATCTATATTTGTGTAATGCCCCCATATATTCCATTCTGTCATAACATTTTTACAGCCAACTATGCTTATACATGCAAAATACCTTCCGTTGCCAAATATCTCTGGGATAGAATCATGATACCCTTGGACAAGACCATCAATGTAACGCCAAACCTCTTCTTGCGCGAAGAATAAGCCCTCTGTTTTTTCAAATACATATCGACTTAGTGGAACGCATAACTCAGCAATGCCGTTATTGTACAGTATTCCTTCAATGTGTTCTTCATAATTGGCAAATCTGAGCCCATCAACACAGGGGATAGAATTGGAACTAACCCTGCTTTGATAGAATACTGACCCAAAAGAAACACTCTTTGTTTTCTCGATGATAAGCAGACGTTCTCTATTAGTTTGAAATGATTCTGGCACTATATGTACCAAAAGAAATCTTCCATGTTCTTCACAATGCTGCTCTTCAAAATAATTGATTCGCTCTTTACGGAATTGAAGTATCTCATCTTCCAAGCCTCTAGACTGAATAAACATATTTTTCAATTCAGTATACCCAATGCACGTCTTCTGATTTCCATCTCGTTTGTAGATTCGATAATCCTTTTCCTGTTCAACGTGGATATATGGAGAGTAGTAGTCATGTTCCACCTTCACAACCACGATATATTTTCCTATCTCAAGCTTCGTAAACTTGATCTGCACGGGCGGTATTTTAGGCATAATAGGGTTAAGCTTATTCCTCAGTTCAAGTTCAAACTTGTCTGGGTTTTCAATCTCGACACCTATTAATTCTTGAGCAAGAGCTTCCTTTTCGCTGATGCCATAAATCAAATATCCGCCATCCGCATTGGCAAATGCACAAATATCACTACGGAATTCTGCAATTTCTTCAGCAATCTTCTCTTTGTTCTCTTTTGGCACTTTCCTAAAGGCAAAATCCTTTTTGTAATCAAGATATTGATTCTCCCTAAAATCGGGATTGTTTAACAAAACATGAAAATCATCTTCTGTACAATCAAGCGGTGACTTATTGTTTATTAATAGCTGCATATATTTGTCCTTCAGCACTTATCTACAGGCGAACCACAAACAATCCACAATTAGCGAACTCTCAGTTCGGATTTTTTTATAGCACCTTTATATCCGTACTGTTCCAAGAACGCTCGAAGAAGTATTTCTTGAGAATCAGTCATTCTTGGACCGATTAATATCTCTGAGGAATCTATGGCTTCTTGAGACAGATCTACATACAGAGCTTTATAGAATGGCTGATACACGGGATCGAAGATCCTTCTAAACAGCTCCCTATGCTTTTCAAAAGCAAGTTTCGGGTTTTCTAGAGATGCTGTTTCAAGCATTCCCATCGGAGTTCCGAATATTTTGTATCTGACTTCTCTCTGAAAACTCCAGCATGGTCTCTTATATTTTCCAATTGGGTCTATGCTTATCGATGTTTGATCGCTGTGCGCAGTGCCCTTTATTATTCTCTCGGTGGCTCCCTCGGAGCTCTCAATTAGGATATTGGGAATCAGTTTTGCTTCATCCTCTGTATATTCGACACTAACCATCTTAGGTTGATCAGCAACAAACATCATTTTATTGTCTCTCTCAAACAGTTCTAAATTGAGAGCTGTCCTGATTATCCCATTTGTGCCTTGATACTCTTTTACTTCAGAAGGATTAACAACCATGCCAAGTCTAACTCCAGACATATCATGGCTATACTGAGTCCACATTGGTATACTCTCTTGCTGTTCAGTAGTCCAGCAACTTACATAAACGAATCTACCAACTTGTCTTACATCGGCACTTTCGGCTTCATCCAAGTCATCACAGTTTGCCAAAGAATTAAACTTTATTTGTTTGTTCTTCAGGATTTGAACAATGGTATCAAGAGACGTGTAATGATAAAGCATATAAATCCATCCCTCAATCATTTTTCAAAACATCACTTGTAATACTCCTTATACCACTCTGCAAACTTCCGAAGCCCTTCCCGAATTCCGATGCTCGGCTTGAAGCCGTAGTCCTTCTCCAGCCCCTTGCTGTCCGCAAAGGTCACCGGCACATCACCGGGCTGCATGGGGACGAGCTTCTTGTGGGCATCGAAGTCATAATCCTCCGGCAACACCTTGGCTCGCACGAGCTCTTCCTGCAGGGTCTGAATATAGTCCAGCAGATTCTCCGGGGTACCACCACCGATGTTGTAAACAGCATAAGGCGGGATCGGTAGGCCATCCTCGCCGACTGCCTTTTCAGGAGTGCCCTGCATGACGCGAAGCACGCCCTCCACGATATCGTCCACATAGGTGAAATCGCGCTTGCAGTTGCCGTAGTTGAAGATGGAGATCGTATCGCCCTTCACCAGCCGCTGCGTCGCGGAGAAGTAGAACATGTCGGGGCGACCGGCAGGGCCATAAACCGTGAAGAAGCGCAGTCCGGTAGACGGGATGTTATACAGCTTGCTGTAGGCGTGCGCTAACAACTCATTGCTCTTTTTCGTGGCAGCATATAGGCTAACAGGATTGTCCACTTTGTCATCCGTACTGAAGGGTACCTTCTTGTTGCCGCCATACACAGAGGAGGAAGAAGCATACACAAGATGCTCCACGCCCTTAGCACCGTTATCATAGCTGTGACGGCAGGCCTCCAGGATATTGTAGAAGCCTATAATGTTGCTCTCAATATATACATCCGGATGGTCGATGGAATAGCGGACGCCGGCCTGCGCCGCCAGGTTCACAACTACATCGGGCTTGTATTCAGCAAACAACTTGTCCACCAATGCTTTATCGCCGATACTGCCTTTGATAAACACATGCTTAGCTGTGGCAGTAGAAGCTTTCTTCTCGATCAAGCTCAGCCGATATTCCTTCAGCTTTGGGTCGTAATAATCGTTCATATTGTCAAAGCTGATTACTGTGCCGCCAGCCAAATCATCGAGCAGACGTAACACGAGATTTGCACCAATAAACCCTGGGGAACCGGTAACCAGGATAGTTTTGTTGTTGAGATCGATTGCGTTTTTCTTCATGACGGTTTTCTCCTTCGTGTTAGTCAGCCTGCCGGCTCGATTGCTTATCGGCCGAAAAACGGCCCTTATCGGGAAATAAAGCAAAAAAGCGGTGGGAGTGCAAACTCATCCACCGCCATTATATCACATCAGTCGCGCCTGAACAAATCGCGCGTATATACTTTTTCTTTCACATCATCCAGCACGCTGTCATAGCGGTTGGCAATGATCGCGTCAGCTCCAGCCTTGAACTTCTCAATGTCATTCACCACAAGGGAGCCAAAGAACGTCGTGCCATCCTCCAGCGTCGGCTCATAAATGATGACCGTCGCCCCTTTCGCCTTGATGCGTTTCATGACACCTTGGATAGAGGACTGACGGAAGTTGTCGCTGTTGGCCTTCATCGTCAGACGATACACACCAACCGTGATGGGCCGCTCCTTGGCTGCATTCCACATGCTATTGGCCGTATAGTACCCCGCCTTCTCCAGTACACGATCCGCAATGAAGTCTTTGCGCGTCCGGTTGGATTGCACGATCGCTTCGATCAGGTTCTCCGGCACGTCCTCATAATTGGCAAGCAGCTGCTTCGTGTCCTTCGGCAAGCAGTAACCTCCATAGCCAAAACTGGGATTGTTATAATGGCTACCGATGCGCGGGTCTAAGCAGACACCGTCAATGATGGCCTTAGTATCGAGGCCCTTGATCTCAGCGTAGGTATCGAGCTCGTTGAAATAGCTGACACGCAGTGCAAGGTAGGTGTTTGCAAACAGCTTCACGGCTTCTGCCTCGGTGTAGCCCATATAAAGAACATCGATATCGGGCTTTAACGCGCCCTCCTGAAGCAGCTGCGCAAACGTAATAGCGGCAGGCTTAGTACCCTCATCACAGCCAACAATGATGCGACTCGGATAGAGGTTATCATACAGAGCCTTGCTCTCGCGAAGAAACTCGGGGCTGAACATGATACGATCTGTCTTATACTTGGCCCGGACCTTTTCCGTATAACCAACCGGAATGGTCGACTTGATGATCATTATGGCATCATCCGAAGAAGCCATTACCAGCTCGATCACAGACTCGACAGCAGAGCAGTCAAAGAAGTTCTTCTGCGGGTCATAATTCGTCGGTGCGGCGATGATGACAAAGTCGGCAGAAGCATAGGCGGAAGCTCCATCCGTTGTTGCAGTCAGATCAAGCGTCCGAGCGCCCGCCTTCGCCTCCGCCAGGTACTTCTCAATATACTCGTCCTGAATCGGGGAAATGAAATTATTAAGCTTCTCCACCTTCTCCGGGATGATGTCAACGGCTGTTACTTTGTTATGCTGGGCCAGGAGAACGGCTAAGCTTAATCCTACATACCCGGTTCCGGCAACTGCGATTTTCATTGTGCTCATTCAATCCTTTCTGGTTCAGTAGCATCCAAAGAATATGTTCATGTGCTCATACCTTCATATGAGTCGATTCCTCAATGCCCAATCCCCTGCCACGTATCACGTACAGCTTCATAGCTCTTCATGTCGCCGATATCATGCCGTTTTCCTGGCATCAGATACGCGTGCATGGGGGTCTTATAGCTCAGCCAGGCCGCAAAAGAACCAGGCGCGTCATAGCTACAGCCGTTCTCCAGCGCTTCAGGAATCCGCTTCAGGTCTTCGCTCTTATAGAAGTAGAAAGGTGGCACTGCGAGATGACCCTTGGGTTCCTTTGGCTTCTCCTCATAGGATGTGATCTTGTCGTTCTCGTCCACCGTGATAATAGCCGTTCTTTGCTGCTTAGCAAGATCATGCTCTTCATGGCACATCACGCACGATGTATTCTTGCTCTTAGCAAAATTAACAAAACCCTGTAGGGAGAAATCCAGCACATTATCTCCGGCCATGACCATACAATCGTCTGTCAGATGGAGGGAGTCGATCGCGAACTGGATATCCTTAACAGCACCAAGGCGGGTTTCGTTGCTGGAAGTGCCGTCATCCAGAACAGTAATCTTGTGAGAATTGGCCGCCGCCCAATCGTTAAAGTGATGAGCAAACTTGTGATTGCTGATCACCACGAACTCATCGATCAGCGGAGCAAGATCATCAATGAGCCAATCGAGGATCGTCTTCTCTCCTACTTTAAGGAGCGGCTTCGGAAAGTTCTCAGTCAAAGGATAAAGGCGAGTCGCATAGCCCGCCGCTAAAATGATACACTTCATAGTTTCACACCATCCGCGCTCTCACACAGCGCACCCATATATTTACCCTCAAGATGCGGGTAGACCTTCAGGTATTTCGTCTCTACGTCATGCATAATCCTATCGGCCTTCTCAGGATCGACCAGCGCCATGCAGCAGCCCTTGAAGCCCGCGCCGGAGAAGCGGCCGCCATAGATCCCGTCAGTCTCGGTCATGATATTATAGAGCGTGATCAGTTCAGGGCAGCCGCATTCGTAATTCTCGATACTGCTCTTGCCTGATTCGAAGACCAGTTTTCCATAGGTGTCCAGATCCCCGTTTCGCCACGCATCAGCGCCTTGTTCTGCACGCCTGTACTCACCGAAATAGTGCTGTGCGCGCTTACGAAAGTTGTCGGGCAGCTTATCCTTATAGGTTTCAAAGACTGGCGTAGGTACATCACGCAACCGAGTATCGGCAAACTTGCCGTACTCGAGTCCAGCGTGTGCTAAAAGAGAGTAGGCAGCAGCCTTGCACTCGTCCTGCCTGAGGTTATAGGCGGACGTCGCCAACGATCGCTCAAGCCCGCTGAAGAACACAGCGATCTTGAATGGCTTCATATTATCAGGCTTGGGGATCAGCTGGTAGCTATCATCCTGGCAGTCAAGATACAGCAGTTGATCCTTTCGGCACAGCACTTCACAGGATTGGTCGAGCTTACCGCAGTTGACGCCTACATACTTATTCTCTGCTGCCTTGGCCATCATGATGGTTTCCCAGGGTTCCAGGCGGATGCGGTTAACCCGTGCCAGCGCAGAAAGGAAAGCAATGATGACTGCTGCAGAAGAAGAAAGACCACCAATTGGCAATGTACCCTGAATCACAGCGCTAATGCCGTATCGCAGAGGATATGCTTCGGAGAGCTGTTTTGCTGCACCTCTCATATGATCAGCCCAGTCTCCGACTTTCTCATCGGGGATGTCATTTACATGGAATTGAGCACGCTTGGGAAAGTTGACAGATTGAAGCTCGACAACACCGTTTTCCTTCTTAGAATATGCAATATGGATACCCTTATCTATTGCCAAACCATTGATCTTGCCCCACTGATGGTCGATATGCGCACCTAGTGGAGAGATACGATAAGGGCAGAAAGAGATGGCATCTGGTTGTCTATTATATGTTTCATAAAAGCGTTCTGTGCAGAGCATTTGGGCAAGCCCCCAGTATTTTTTTGCTACAGCCCCTCCAGAGTCGAACTGGAGACGCCCTTTTCAAGTGACGCACGGCCAATGTAGGCTGATAATAAATGGAGGGAGCACTTGTATTGGCTCCCTCCATTTATTATTGTACGACGAATTAACTGTATCAATCCTGATTAGTCGTCCCTATTCATGCTCGACTCATGTTGAAGTACTGCAGGTTTATAAGAGCAATACTTCCCGCTTATATATTGATCGATAATATACTTAATTTCTTTTTCTGTCAGCCCACTGCAAGAATGATTTTCAAAATGAAGTGTGTATGAATCTTCGTTTTCTGATACATGCAAGTTGTTTTTTTCCATAAACTCTTTTTGTATACTTGAAAACTCTATTGACATTTTGATCCCCCCAATAATTAATTGTTTGTTCTCATCAAGCCACTCGTTTCTCTATATTGAATTACATTTTCATAGCTACAACTTCTAACCTATTTCAAAACAACACCCTTCACCAGAATCAGGTTTCCATACTGCCGTTCTTCACCAGTTTGGATGACAGCATAGGCTTTCTTTGCCCTCTCATAAAAAGCAAAGCGTTCTACTTTAATTATTTGTCCGCATAACTTCTGATAATCATTCCAAATCACCGGTCTTTGCATCCCTTTAGCTTTATCGCTATCAGTCAAATCCATTACAACAGCTGCATCGTCACAATAAGTATCCAGAGGAAAAACCGAAAGAATAGCTTTTGCTGCTTGTACTCCGTCAATGCCCGGAAGCCTAATCAAACGCTTTGCGCAGGTTTCTGCAGGAAAATTGGCATCTGCAATAACCAGTTCATCACCATGCCCCATATTACAGAGTACTTTCAGAAGATCCCCGGTCAACAGTTTGTCGATATTCTTCAACATCATTCTTACCCCATGAAAGCAATCTATATCAATTTGCAGTCCCAGACATTAATCTCAGTATCAGAGAATACTTCCTTCAGACTTCTTTGAAGCCGCTCCTTACCTACGCCCTTCTTCAACACCACCTGAAGGAAGCCACCGCCTCCTGCTCCACAAACCATTCGACCATCGATCAGATCTTCAACCGAATCAAATATCTGATCAATCAGCGTGTTTGTACTGCCAGCATCTATCATCTTAGACAGATCCCAATGTCGGCTCAGTAGTTCTGCAAAGTCATCCACGTGACCTCGCTCAAGCTCAAAGCGCATTAACGCGGCCACACGCTGAATCTCATTCAGTGCATAGACTGTATCAGGTTCATTGCCGATATATCTGCCAACCACATCACGCAGAAGATTCCGCGCCAGACGTCGTTGTCCTGTATAAATGAGCGCGAATCTATCATTGAGCTCTGTAAGAGTAGTAGCGGACAATTTGACATGATTTACATGGATTTCTTGTTTTAAACCCGGTGCAGACGTGATGTATTTAATCCCATCCGTTACTCCACCAACTTGATCCTGCCATCCACCACCGGTCGACATGATCTGTTCCATACAAAGAACAGTACTATATAGGTCATCTTCTTGATATACGATGCCAAGGAACTGGAACAATGCTTTGACACATGCTGCCGCTAAAATTGAGCTTGTTCCTAATCCACTTCCTTTGGGAACACCGGTAACTTCTGTGTCCATCCAGATGCCCCCGCCCAATCGGCTCAGGACATCTTTCAGGTTTCCACCCATACTGGGTATAACTCCACAAGCCAGTAAAGCTGACTTTTGGAGAACATAAGGATCATATGGGTCGCCCACAGCCTGCAATGGCTCAATGGTTTCGAACTCACCATGAACATCCATGTCTGCCGACTCAAATACCACCTTATACTCCGGAATACGTTTTAGGCGAACGCTTACAGGCCGTTCCCCATTGAGCAATATGGCGGCATTCAAAACTGTCCCACCATTCTCGTTACAATAGGGAGGCGTGTCTGACCAGCCACCACCCCAGTTTACTCGTAAGGGCAGTTTTACCTCGACTGCTTCTTCCGTGATTCTGGCATCTTTGTTTTCACGTAATCCTGCAATCGTCTCCTGTAAAATAGCAGATGACAAACTGGAAAACGCTTTTGCCGTTTCACTTTCGTTGTTCAATGCAGTCCCAACATAATAATGAAGACGCATTGAAGCACTGTAATCAATCCTTGTTAGTCTCTTTTCGAGCCATTCTGTCTGTATCTTAGATAACGGATGATAGAGGTGTGCCTCTGTAACCGGAATATGAGCAGAGATTTGCTCTGCGATGTCGTTCATCGCTACCAATTCCGCCATCCGAGTATTCCAATCCAGAATTGCTTTCGGATCAGCTTCATTGAATCCAGTAGCAAGGGACTTGCCTTTTTCTATCTTGTCCCACTCATCAGCCATCACATGATGATAAAGCTCCAATGCTGCGGCAACAGCTTCCTTGATTGTATCTTTTTCTGGGTAAATAGGGGCTGACCACAGATTATGCGCAAGAACAACCGGAATCAAATGGCCGAACAGTTTATTCTCCTTTGGATTGTCTTCTGTACCGAAGATCCTACAGACAAACTTCCCATCTGTTTGTTTCAACCCATGAAGAACAACATGATCAGGAATTGTTTCGTCATGTATGTCTATGTAAGATAAGAATGTGCCTGAACCTATTGTTGCTAGAGAATGAACATAAGAAACTTCGGCATATACATCTTTTCCTACTTTTGCTTCAGCACTTACAACAGAATTATAACCTGCACATCCACTAAGACTGCTGTTGACTACGCTGCTCCAATTTAGCTCTTTGTAGTCATCAACACCATGTGTCATTAAGGCCAGGATTTCACCCGTAGTTCCAAAGTGAATGAATTTAGCCGGAGCTAACCTAAGTAGCTTCAATTTATAGGAATGCAAGACTTCCCATACAGCCGTTCTGCACGCTCTTAGCTCATCGTTATATTCTCCTTCTGGTTTCTCCAGATAAAACTGTTCAAGTGTACTGTCTTCAGCCAAGGGATACTGAAAGTCACCATAGAGAGATAAGCGTACCTGATCATTGACAAACGCTGAATACTTTTGAGAATCAAAAGAATGGTTTGTTGAAATCAGAAACCAGAGCGAATCCAACAAGTCCGTGCCAAACAATATAGCACCTGTATCAATGTCAACGCAGTTTTGGTCGTTAACAGCACCAACTTCAGTTAGTTTTTCGATCGACTGCTTATGAAGGAACTGACGTACATTGCCATTTTCCCCCTTCAGATAAACACCGTGATCTTTTCCCGTCTCTACTGCTTCTTTAAAACTGATCACGGCAGCACCAGAGCCGTTCCAATCAATCAGCAAAGGATTAAACAGCAGCAGGACATCTCCGCTGAGCAGCAGCATACCTTCACGAATTCTTCCGGGAACAGCTGACATGGAGATGAGGAACTCATCGAACAAAGTGCTGGCGCGCCCATCTGGCAAGCGGTGAGGAACCGGGCTAAAAAGCTTTCCTAATGCAGAGTATTGTGGAACTCGCTTACTGTCTCCACCACTATGAATCACCAGCACTCTTTTCCCGGCCCAGCCGCCATTCTCATTCAGCCATTTCAGGACGGACAGCGTCGCACCTCCCGAGCCTACTCTGACTCCACCTTCATCGGGAATCACAGCAAACCTTGTACGGGCAGGCACCCAGTCCTTTCGACTATCAATCTGTAGACGGAACGTCTCAGCCTGATGCTCATTACTGGCTGTCAGAATGATATAATCCCACACAGGAAAGGAATCGCTATTCAATGAACGGGTATAATCAGCCCATGCATCCTGATAAGATTGAGCCAAATAAAGGCTTGATGATTGCTTAACACTCTTCATTGTTCCTGCATACCATTCATTACTTATGGTAGAGTTTACTTGCCATCAGTATAGCCTGAGCGGAGCTGTTGCTCTTAATCTCATTACGCATGACCATATCTATTGCCTCATCAAGAGGAACGCTCCAAGCTTCCAGTCGCTCTGTTTTGTCAAGATGCTGCCCTGCAACACGTTTGCAGTCAGTTGCCATAAACAGATGCATCGTGTTTGTCAATTTTGAGGTGCTTTCTCTTGTTGCTCCAAGGTATGTCCAACAATCTGAAACATAGCCTGTTTCTTCAAGTAGCTCTCGTTTTGCAACATCCAGTGGATTCTCGTTTTTCTCGAACTGTCCCGCTGGCAACTCGATCAAGGGTTCCTGGCAGGCATATCGATACTCCCGTTTAAGAAGTACTCTCTCGTCATCTGTAATCGCACAAATGGAAGCCGCGTCAGGAATCCTGATGGTATAAAAATCTGGGATTAGCAGACCATCCTCGAGTTCAACTTCATTACATTTTACAGTTACATATCGGCTGCTAAATACCGTATCAGAATGAATAGTTCTCCACGGTTTGACATTTCCAGCACAGCAATGAGAGTCACTTGTGTTTTCCATATCTGTCTTCAAGGCTATATTTGATCTTGTCGTGCACATCAATGTTTGTGCCAATCTGTACTTCAATAACTGTCATTTCCGTGTCGGCGATCAGAGTATGCCGGCAGCCTGCAGGCAATCTTAGCATCACACCTGGTTTGACAACGATTTCAGCATCATCGATAACCGCTCGACCTTCACCGCTTACAATGGTCCAAGTTTCATCGCGATGAGCGTGACTATGATAATGCAAACGATGTCCAGGCAATAAGTTCACTTTAATTGTTAGAGAATCATCTTCAACATCCAGAACCGTGAAGTTTCCCCAGCTTTTTTCAGCAAACATCACTTGCTGATCGATGGCGTCAACTAATGGCTTTATATAGCTACTCTGTTCCTTGTCACTAACAAGAATACCTTCTGGAGAAGCAGATATGACTACATCCTTCATGCCCATAGCGATGATAGGAATATTCAATTCGTTGATAATATGAACATTCTGGCAATCTTCATTTGTCCGGACATTGCCAACCGACGAATCCTCCATCGCTTCTGTCAGTGTATTCCAAGTACCAAGATCTTTCCATTCACCTGCAAATCGAAGAACTGCAATGTCCTTTTCATGCTCAACAACTGCGTAATCAAAACTGATCTTTTTCAGTGTATCATACTTGTTAAACAAATCTTGATAATCAGTGAAATCGATCAGTTCATGAGCACGATCTAGGACATAACCCAGTTTGTAAGCAAAGACGCCTCCGTTCCAGAGACCACCTGCGTCAATATACTTTTGTGCGGTATTCACATCAGGTTTTTCCTTGAACTCAGAAACCTTTGATATCTGCTCCTTACTGACCGGCATGATATAACCGTACTTTTCACTTGGATACGTCGGGTCGATACCCATAAGTACCAAGTTTGCTGTGCCATCATTTGCAAGCTTCCACAATTGATGCAGAGCAACAAAGTAGTCCTCATTTACATAAGGGTCTACAGGGCAAACAACGACAGCTTCATTGACATTAATACCACGGATATCATGCAGGTAAGCCGTAGCAAGCACTATAGCAGGGAAAGTATCCCGTCGACAAGGTTCTATGCTGATACCTACATCCATTCCCAACTGATTGTGGATAGCTGAGATCTGTGATTTACTGGTAGCAATCGTAACTGTTGCATCGGAATCAACAGCCTTGATCTGCCTATAGACCCGCTGTACCATTGACTCATAACCAGTATCATTCTTGAAGATTTTAATGAACTGTTTAGAGCGGATATCATTAGAAAGCGGCCACAGACGTTTGCCTGAGCCGCCAGAAAGCAGAATGATATTCATCTTTCAGCCCTCATAGGGTTGTTGAGGAAATCTTCATATGCCAAACGGATACCATCTTCTAACTCCGTCTTATATGTCCAGCCAAGTTTTGTTGCCTTACTTACATCGAGCAGTTTTCTCGGCGTTCCGTTGGGCTTGCTGGGATCCCATAGAATCTTACCGGTGTACCCTATGACTTTGGCTACGAGCTCAGTCAATTCTTTGATCGTCAACTCTTTGCCAGTGCCGGCATTTACAGTTTCATTCCCACTATAGTTATTCATCAGGAACACACAAAGATTTGCAAGATCATCTACGTACAAGAATTCACGTAATGGACTACCATCTCCCCAACAAGTGACACTATCTTTACCCTCAATCTTGGCTTCATGGAAGCGACGAATTAGTGCTGGTAAGACATGGCTATGCTCTGGATGATAATTGTCATTGGGGCCGTACAGATTCGTGGGCATAACCGAGATGTAGTCAGTTCCATACTGCCCGTTTAAGTATTCGCAGTATTTGAGGCCACTGATTTTGGCTAGCGCATAAGCCTCGTTGGTCTGCTCCAGACTGCCGGTTAGCAGGCAGCTTTCCGGCATGGGCTGGGGCGCCATTCTGGGATAAATGCAGGAAGAGCCAAGGAATTCCAGCTTCTTACAACCATTCATCCAAGCAGAATGTATTACATTCATCTCCAGAATCATGTTATCATACATGAAGTCTGCCTTAGCAGTAGCATTACCCATAATTCCGCCGACTTTGGCAGCTGCTAGGAAAACATACTCAGGTTTCTCATCAGCGAAGAAAACCTCGACATGATCCTGGCGAGTTAGATCGAGTTCTTTATGTGTCCTTGTGATGATATTAGTATATCCTTGCCTATTCAGCTCACGAACAATGGCAGAGCCAACCATTCCACGATGACCCGCTACATAGATTTTTGCATTTTTCTCCATCATGTTAATCAGCCTCTTTCATCGCGCGTTCGCGTTTGGCAAGCTTACGGTCATGCTCGGCCATAATCTTCACAAGTTCTTCATAGCTGGTTTTCTGCGGATTCCATCCCAGCACTGTTTTTGCCTTGGTCGGATCACCCCAAAGGTTATCCACATCAGTTGGACGGAACCAAGCAGGATTTACGCAAACAAGCATCTTACCTGTTTTCGCATCATAGCCTTTTTCGTCCAAGCCTTTACCTTCCCAACGAATTGTTATTCCATTCGCGGCAAAAGCCTTTTCTGTGAAATCACGTACAGTATGCTGTTCGCCAGTCGCAATGACGAAGTCTTCCGGCTTTTCCTGTTGCATAATCAGCCACATGCACTCTACGTAATCTTTGGCATAGCCCCAGTCACGAAGAGAGTCCATATTGCCTAGTTCCAAATGATCCTGGAGTCCTTCAGCAATTCGTCCAGCAGCCAGGGTGATCTTTCGGGTAACGAAGGATTCACCACGGCGTTCTGATTCATGATTAAACAGAATTCCATTGACCGCAAACATACCATAAGCTTCACGGTATTCTTTGGTAATCCAGAATCCATATTGTTTTGCAACTGCATAGGGAGAATAGGGGTGGAAAGGCGTGGTTTCACGCTGTGGCACTTCTTCCACTTTCCCATACAGCTCGGAAGTGGAAGCCTGATAGATACGTGTCTTCTTGGTCAATCCAAGAATACGTACCGCTTCAAGAATACGCAGAACACCTATAGCATCTACGTCACCAGAGTACTCTGGTACATCAAACGATACCTGGACATGGCTTTGTGCTGCTAAGTTATAGATCTCGTCAGGTTGTGTTAACCCAATGATACGAATCAAAGAAGAACTATCCGTAAGATCACCATCATGTAGTGTAATCTTGTCTAGTAGGTGCTCAATTCTTCCCATGTTAGTAATCGAGGAACGACGATGGATACCATGGACTTCATAGCCTTTTTCAATCAAGAACTCCGCTAGGTAGGAACCATCTTGACCAGTAATACCAGTAATCAGACACACCTTATGCACAAGCATTTCCTCCATAATTGTTCGTAAAAAACTGCTAGATTAATCGAAGATTTGTTCACTGTCAGAATATAGTAGTAGCTTTGTTTACCATATGTTACTAAGCTTATAATTTCCTTCAAAAAAGCTTTCAACAATTGATTGTTTATTCTCCATATATTCACGCCAGGGAGTGTAGGCATCATAAAACACAATGACGCTATGTTTCATGCCACGTTCTTCTACTGGAGGCAGTTCCATATAGTCACCAAAGTGAATCCTCAAGCACCGATCATTTCCTTTTGCAATTCTTACACGATGGCCCTCATATTCAACATAAACCGAACTCGATACATCTTCAAGATGATATAAGTGAATTCCTTGCTGAGCATATCCAGGTAGTGCCGGGGTGTCAACCATACCAGAGTTCACCTTATTATACATTGAACATAAGTCCACCCATTTCTTCCATAGATCAGATGTAGGAATAAACATATACAGAAGATGACGTAGCATCCCCTTTTTCCCTAACGGTCTTCTATCGAAACGATAGTCTAATTCCGCTCTATATAAACCTGATTTTTTGAGTTGTTTATTTCTATCAATAACACTTTCAGAAGCTCCATCAAAAGGATAGATCTCTATGAAAACCCCGTGCTCCTTTGGCGCATCAAGTTGTTGACGAATAATGCCAGTAGTTCTTACATCTCGAATGCGCATAAACGTCGCTGACGTGGATTTTCCATGGCATCCATATTCCATGATGAAATGTGGATGCTCCTTCGATCTAAAGCATTGTTGAAATTTTTCAAAATCCTCTCTTAGCATCCCGATATCCATATCATCGTCCCAAGGAATAAACCCACCATGCCGAACAGCTCCTATTGCTGCGCCTCCGATCAAAAAATAATTTAGTCCATTTTCTGAACATATTTCCTCAACACAATCCAGTATCTGCAGTTCTACTTCCCAAAGCTTTTTCCTGCCCTCTGTAACTAGAAAACCATCTCTAATCTCACTCATTCTCCGAGCTCCTCAGTATTTTGGTTCCTGTTCGATATCATTTTTCTGATTTGAGTACTGTTTGTACTTTGCGTATAAGGAAAATAAACAATTTCTACACCCTTGTCTTCAAAATAGGTCTCATAACGATTGAATCGTTCCGATCCCTTATAATCTGATCCAACAAATAAACGATCAAAATGATATAATGCCCAAGCATCAGAGTCTTCTAAACAACTTTCAACCACTTTATCTACATACTTACAAGCACCTACAATACGTTTCCTTTCATCAAAAGGAATAAATGTTTCCTTTCCTTTCCATTTACCACTATTATGAACACCAACTATCAAATAATCACACTTTGCTTTTGCGCGTTGTAGTAAATTTAGATGACCTACATGAAAAAGGTCAAATGTTCCAGAAAGATATCCAATAATACATTTCTTTTTGTTATCTAATCGTCCTGATTCTTGCTTGAATCTATAGCTATGCAAACCATATTCATGTGGATTATCATGATACCGTTGTAAAACATTTTTGTAAATTTCATGATACTGAGGAATAAACAAAGTGTCTCTTGCCATAATATGTAGCAGAATCTCTTCCGCTAATGGCATCAGCGCAGGTAAGTCGTTATTTCCTCCGTAGAATTTACTACCTTTAAAACTTCCAGGACTAACATCAAGGATCCTATTCGCTGTTCCTGCTATCTCTAGTTCAATATTAACTGATTCAATAAACCTTACTATTCCAGCCTTTGCCGCTGAATATACCGAAGCTGCAGGTGTTGATATCCAACCACTGATTGATCCCATTACCCCCACAAAAAATCCCTCATTTGAAAGAATGCGATTATAAAACACATGTATCAATTTAATAATTGATAGAGTATCTATTGTAAGAATTTTATTAATTTCTCCAATATGATGGAAGCGAAAATCAGCTACACGCCCAATTCCAGCTGTAATTATGAGTAAACTTAACTCATGATCCTTTGCAAGAGTTTCAAAGAGCTCGTCATCGAAATAGTACAAATCAGTGTGATAAAAACGATAACCCTCATGCTGTAAAATCCCTTCATCAGGTTCTTTTACATCACAAATCTCAATAAAATACCCTTTATTAATCAAAGCGTTTGAAATCGCGAGACCTATCCCGTTGCTTCCACCTACCACGAGTGCTTTGGTACGCATATGCCTCACCTCTTGATTTATGGTTTGATGTAAGTAATCATTTGCTTTACTATAAACTTTTTTGCATTTTCCTCATAATGAATATGATCCAAATGCCTAAAAGAACTGCCCTTTGTAAGCATATATTCATTAATATCAAAATATTCACAACCTAATTCATGAGCAATTTCACTAATTATTCCATTTTTCCTTTCTTTGTGCCTATTTATTCTCTCATCATAACGATCACGAAGTTTAAACTTTGCAGCCATTTGCTGGTTTTTCCGAGGAATTATAGAATAAAATATAGATTCTAGTATTATATCAGAGCAGTACTGTCTAAGATACAATATTAATGATCTATAATTATCTCTAAATAGCTCCCAATCGTTTTCATCGAACTCATTCCCAAGTCTGCCAATTCTTCCATGATGGCCTAATTGGACAAAAATGGTCTTATAAGGCGTATATTCAGGAAAGGAAAAAAAATAATCAAATAATTTAATTATTAGGTCATCATGCAGGTTTGAAGATGTTCCAAGCATATCCACTGGAGCATTTATTTCATGAGCCAATGTGCTTCTCACCATTCTTACCGTTGAGTCGCCAACCAATAATAACCTATTGCCAGAACTAATTGTTGCATTATCCCACCAGCAATTAGACCATTCAATATCCTCTCTTTCCTTGATAGAAGCTCTAACTGGTGAAAGGAAATCAGAATAATTCATTACTATCATCCCTTATTAATTTTATATACACGTGCATAATATAGAACTATACCTAACATAGTTATGCATAATACAGTTAATCTCAAAATAGGTCTAGACAAGGTAATGAAAGTAAACAAACCACACATAACAACAACTAATGATCCAATAAAACAATGAACTGCTGATATCATCGAGCGTCCAGATGCCTTATAAGCTATAAAGTAATGATACAAGAAATACAAAACGTAACAAACTAATGTAGTATATGCAGCTGCAATATAGCCATACTTATTAATAAAAATGTAGTTTAACACTATATTCAAGATTGCTATAAAAATAGTGCCAGGGGCAATGTATTGAGTCTTTTTATAGTAGTAGGTTAGTACTCCACAAATCTGATAGGTCATTGAGAAAAAGCCACCAACTAATACGGGTATAACACAATATATTGATTCCGTATACTTTGATGAACCTAAGAGCAAAATAGCTTCCGGCGCAATAAGTATAACAATTACGGTAACTGCACATATCAAATAAAACAGATTGGCAGATCGCCTCTTGACTAAAGCATAATTCTCTTTCTTTATTTGCTCATATGCCCAAGGTTCAAATGCAGTATATATCGAATTCGATGTTATTTGAATAATGGATAATATTGTATAAGCAAAGCTATAAACTCCTGCTTCCTTGGCTCCAACATATTTATTTATCATTATTCTGTCAAATGAAAGCAATATAATCTGGCCAAGTCCATGAGGAATAATTGGAATACTCAATTTAAGACCAAAAGTCCAATACTCTCTATTGAATTTCGGGCTTGATTTATTCCAAAGTCTCCATAGTATATAAATTGTAACAACAATAAGCCCTACGACACTACCTATAATTCTTGCGACATACCGTTTTTCTGAATAAACGGTAACCATTAAAACAACAGATAATACAATATTGATAAAAGTATTAACATAGGATAAATACAAATATTCTTTATATTTATAGTCCAAAGATATACGATGTTGATAGAAAATTAAAGTTCCGGAAGCATAAGAATATATAAGTAATAAATTGGCTTCCGCCAAATTTAGATGTAAAAGATCGGATGAAATTGAAGGGAAAATATTAAGTATAAGGCAATACACCAAAAGCATAAGAAGAGGTATAATAGATATTGAAGATGTGTATGAATCAAGATTGTTATTACCATACTCATATTTTGCATTTTTTATGCTCACATGGAGAGCTAAAGAAATTAAGATATATATAATTCCTTCATATGCCAGAAAAGTATTATACTGACCAAAGTCTTCTTGAGTCATTAATCTAGCAAAAATCGGAACTGTTATAAATCCAATTCCCCTTAGCAGATAATTCCCGACAGTATATCCTAAACTAGCCTTCACAGTAGAATTCTGCAGATATTTTTTGGCAACACTCTTGATCTGTTCAAGCATTTCTATACTTCCCTTATCATGCCTTCCTGGCAATTGCATCTTTCACTATTGCAATATATGGACGTAATAATCTAACAATGAAATGAGGTTTATCGTATTTCCACCAATACAAAGCCGCCGATTTAATTGGAACACCATTGGGCTTATGCAACTTCGCAATCCTTTCTGAAGCACATAAAGTTTTATCCATCCAAGTATTATTTATTGTATTCCGCTTGCATTCACCGACATACTGTTCAGATACCAGTATTTTCCCGCCCAAATTACAAATCCTATTCGAATAATCAAAATCTGCAAAAGAATGCTCGTAACGCTTATCGATATCTCCTATGCGGTGGTAATCATTATACGATATTAAGAAACAATTCCAGTTTGCTAATTTACACTCATTTGGAGGGATATTAGGAAGAATTTGTTCTGCTTTCATTTTTCTCGTTTTTCTTGTTTCTATGATTCCTCCGTATGTGTATTCATGCGTATCAGGATCACAGATTGCTCCAGTAACTGCTTTAAGATTACCAGTAGCATCAAAATATGTCTTAATCATGGTCTCAATCATATGATCATAAAAAACTACATCATCGTTTATCATTAACAAAAAATCACAAGGCTTTTTCTTAGCTTCCAAAAGAGCTAATGCCATTCCTCGCGCCCAATAAAGATCACCATTTCCTTTTATGATTTTTGCATCGGGAATTGTCTTTAATATAGCCTCTGATGTTCCATCATTACAACCATCATCGCAAATGAAATAGTCAAATTTATAGTCTTTTCCTTTTTGTGTCAATATACTATTGATGCATCGTATAGTTTTGTCTCGACGGTTGTGACATGTCATGGCGATATTAATACAATACATAGTTCAACCCCGCTATACCAATACGATTCTCATTCGCGTTTTTCATATAACGTGCAAATAATAATACACAGTAGAATTCCAACCAATATAAGTTTTCTGTTGAAAATAACACAATTAAAACTAAAAAAAGTGATAGATACTGTATTTTCCCAAGTTTTTTGCCCATTAAACACAATAGACTATTCCATAAATATCGTATATAAACAATCCCAAATGGAAATCCAAATGTATAAATCATGGTCAATAAACCATTAGAATTTGTTAGAATATTTCTATCCATTATTTCTTTAGCCGCTTGAGATGTCTGTCCTATACCCAAAAAAATATTCTTAAAACACAATTGTATGCTTTGTATAGTATCATTCATTCGAGATTGAGCTGAAATATTAGCTGCGTCAAACTTATTTACTACTGTGGAGGATGTGAATAGAGCTATGGCAATAGCAAATCCTGACGCCAAGACAAGTAACCTCATTTGTTTCTTATTATTTCCAGAAGATTTTGAAAACAACAGTTCGCTGATTTCCTGATAATAACCTATTAATAATAATCCCCACACAATAAAACCTGTTGTTGATAATGTTGTGAGAACTGTAATAGATAATAATACAAATTTGATTTTATTTCTATTATCAAATTTATCTGTCAAAACGAACAAAATACCTATATTTAGAAAACCTTGAAATGCTCCAGGTTCCCAAAATGGGCCGAAATTTCTTGCGCTAATCGTATACCAACCCCAAGTATAGTAAGGCGAAGCAATATACCAGGATTCATTGTGTTTAATTCTATGAGCTAATATAAGTGGTAGAGATGGATTAACGATTTTTATAACTGAACAAGCCAGGCTAATAATTGCAATAAAAGAAATAATGTTGGTATAGGCACGTACAAATTCTTCCTTGGTTACAAATGTTACTATTATATAGCTTGTTAGTAGAACAACAAAGAAAGTTTGAACATTTCTTATTCCAGTCCTATGCCATATATCTCCTAGGAAGAGCAGAACAAGCAGAATTCCTAATTCAAGTATTGCCGCTTTTTTTAATATAAACTTCTTTCTAACAATGGCCGAATACATCAATCCAAATAGACAGCATATTACCAGTATTACTTTTGACATATTACTATTAATAATTCCATAATACACCGTTTTAGAGTTTAGCACTATTAACAGTAATAGAATATGAATAAAGGTATTACGAATGGCTTTGCTCATTAACATCCTCGCGTTTATCAAATTAATTGATCAAATTAATCTCTTTCAACAGCGCTGATAAACCTTTGTACTGTGGTTCAGTTTTTAAGAAAAAATCTATTATTTCTTGTTCGTTATCACCATTTAAGCATGTCCGTATTCCATTTCTTCGAAGTTCATCTGTATCTCTTTGAAGAAACAGTGGAAAAAAACAATCCATTTCTTTCTCTGATGGCCAGCGCCCATACTCTTCTTTGTATCTTACTGCATAAAGCTTTGCCTCATCTGCATATTTCGCTTTTCTGAGTTGATAATGATTATCCAACGTCCTAATGACCTTACATGGATTTCCGGCCGCTACACAGTTATCTGGTATCGCTCCGCTAACTACGCTTCCAGCTCCTATTATCACATTGCTTCCAATCCTTGAGCCCATTAAGATAATTGAATTCATTCCTATGAAAACATTATCTCCAATAATTGTCTCTTTTGCTTCTCCTACTATATCCCCATAAACGCGCCTAAGTACTGACCTGCTATAATCATGCGTAAGTATTACTGTACCTTTTGTAATTTTACAATAATCACCTATTTTAAGCATCCATGGTCTTTGCCTGTCGATTGTCTGAGATTCAGGACTATAGAATACCGTGTGTTCACCAACGTGAATTCCTTCTTTTTGTAGAATTCGGGTGAAATAGTATGGGTCACATAGTTTGCCAAAATATTTTAGTCTGAATTTCATAGCTTTGATCACTAATGCTTTTGTATTCATTCTATTTCGTTCTCTCCATTAGATAATCGATTACAGGAGCCATTGTAACACTCATGTCACATTTTTTTCTTCCAGCCTTCCTTATTTCTTTAGCAATAGATTCTGACTCTTTACCATCATAAACCCGATGATAAAAGTCAATTATTTCTTTTATATCAATCCTTTCACCACAATCTGGGAATAGTTTTACATATTTTTCATTATCATCTTCATCAAGTCCATCCACTGACGTGGATGAAATAATCGGTAGACCTTTTGCTAAGTATTCTTTTGTTTTTAATGTGCTTTCCCTTGTAAGATTTAATCTATAGAGAGCTAGAGAATTAATTGCAATGTCTGAGTCATTATAAAGACGTTTCAATTCTTCACCGGTTTGAAAACCATTTAGTTCTACCCTTCCGCATAAATTGGGACACTCAGAAATAACTTTCCTATAGTCCGCAATAGCAGGACCGTCTCCAACAATTCTAAACCGAATTTCTTTTTGTCCTCCGGAGGAGTAATAGTCTTCAAGTCCTCTTATGATTCTATCAAAGCCATGGCAAGCATAGTTAGTAGCAACAGAAATTAGATTTATTGAAGAACGCGGCTGTAGACGAGTTACCATTTCAACTTTATCAAAAACAATCCCATTAATTGTTCTAATTGTAGGAATGCCAAATATCTCTGCATCATCTGAGAATGTAATTATTCTCTGAATATACTTTTTTAACTGTTTCCGAAATACTCCATCCACAACTGCAATTGAAAAAACTCTTAGGCTCTCTGTAATATTCCCTCCATAGGGATATGTAGGTATTTCTGTAACTATCTTAATGCCAAGCTTATGTAATTCTTTAATCAATTGAATAAAACGTCTTTCACTTTTCGGGTAACGAATGTATGCACAGTCAACCTTTTCTTCTTTCGCAGCTTTTTCAACTTCTTCATATAGTGCATATCTTCTATGCCTTCCATTAATTTGGATATACTTCTTATTGCCTCCATGCCGAATTACTAATCCTTCTTTTCCATATGAAAATAAATATACATCGAAAACAGAAGAGAAAACGTCAATATGATTTAATACTTTTTTTGCTACGCCATCCAACTTTTCATCATCAATAACAACAGGTGCAAGATAAAACAGCTTCATTATACTTCCATCCTTAAGTATTATTGAAAACGTTCATGTGTTCATATGCCATATTTTCAATGGAATAGCCTTCAATAAGCTTTCTACTTTCAAAGCCCATTCGATATAAATATTCCCTATCGCTAAAGCAATCCTTTATTGCTGAAACTGTTGCATTCACATCTGTGGCTTCTACTAGAAAACCATTAGTATTTTGATGAACTAGTTCTAGTCCCGCCAGACATTGCTTCGTAGTAATGATAGGAAGGCCAAAGCACATTGCTTCGTTAATGACTAACCCCCAGACATCTCTCTTAGTTAGGAGAATAAAAACATCAGAACCAGCATAAAACTCCGCTAACTCTTTTTTCTCCTTAAACCCGACAAAATGAACATGATTAAGGTTCTTTTCCTTTTTCCAGTTCAAAAATTCTTCTGTGGGTTCATCGCCCACAATATAAACTCCAATATTTTCCGGAAGATATTCGGCTGCTTCTAACAATGTATCGTATCCTTTCCCGTATCCTCCTTCATATGAGAAACGCCCAACAGAGAGCAAAATAAACTCTTCTGTGAGCCCGTGTTTAGCGCGTATCTTAAGCTTTTCAAAATATGATAAAACAGATGCTTCTTCTATATCCTTTCTGAGTAGTGATGTAAAAGGATACTTAAAAGTTCGATCTTTTTGCGCACCATAATGCACAAAATAATCCTTTGCTTTATCACTTGGGCATAGCCACCAAGATGCAGAGCTTATAAAATGCTTTTTAATTTTGAATTTTATCTGAGATTCCTCTTGTATAAACCCTCCATCCGTGCTCAAATAAAAAGGAATATGATGAATTCGAAAATATGTAATTGCTATCATAGCTGTATACGTGCTGTACATGCCAACGACATATTTATCAAACTTCTCTTTTCGAAGGTATCGTATAATCCCAGGACATATTGAATTATCCGTTCCCGTCTTTAACCCATTTAAAAAGATCGCTCGATATGTATTCTCTGTTTTCGCCTTCCACTTCTCATTTCTATTACTTGCAGATTCTCGCTCATAGATTACTGTCAGATCACAAAGCTTTCCAAGTTCGGCAAAAAACAAAGCACGGTAAGGAGATGGAAGATTAGCAAGGAATAAAACTTTCATGATTACCTCATTTTATGATGCGGGCGTCAATAGCCCCTTTCGTGAAAACGCTGCAGCACAGATAGTTGATTTATGAGGCTTTTACCAGCAAGCAGAAGTTAAAAAAACCTTTTGATGACCTAATCATTTTATCATACTTTTGTAGATTTCTATGTATTTATGATAGCATTTAGATCTATCAAACTCGCGAGAAATAGAACTACAGGCTTCCGAAGTTGCTGATAACCCTAGGATTGAATCACGTAAGGCTTCCACATCACCCCGTGGTACAATATCTCCAGCTTCTTCTGTAATTATCTCTGGTCCACCACCTGTCCTATATGTTACAACAGGTGTTCCACAAGACAAAGCTTCTATATTAACATTTGGAAAATTGTCCTCATAAGATGGATTTACAAATACATGTGCAGCAGAATAAATCTGAGCAAGTTCAATACTATTATATGTTCTTTCTATTGCCACTATATTTGTTGGAAGTTCCTTTATTTGCCTTTTATTAACACCTACGATAACCACCTTATAAGTATCAGGTAAAATATGCGATAGCCTAACCAAATCCGAAAGACCTTTTGTAGGACTCCAAGTACCAGCAACACCAAGAACAATTTTTTTGTCAGATAAATTATGTTTTTCAGCCCAATTGCTCTTAACAGGTTTAAATGTATTTAAGTCCACGCCGTTTCTTACTACTTCAACAGGATAACGTTGTAAATAAGACTCATCTACTAACTTTTTTAACCAATATGATGGAGTTACCAAAACCATCTTTTCGAGCGAAGTAAAAATCTTTTTCTTTTTTAAATAATTGTTTTTTGAATTGTCAATTAATAAGCTTGCAGGATAGCTTTTTATTAATTTGCAATCTCCGCACCCAGTTTTCCACTTTTCGCATCCGATGGATTCAAAATTACAGCAATGGCCTGTAAAAGCCCAACAGTCATGAAGCGTCCAAACTACTGGCGTATTCGTTTCCTTAAGATATGAAAATAACAGTTCAACATTGATGTAGTAGCCGTGCAAATTGTGTAGGTGAACAATATCAGGATCATACTCTTTTATTTCTCTAATGAGCTCGTATGTCGGTTTTGCAGAATTAAAGCCTGCACTATCCGTTAACCTAGTCATTAGTCCATCAATCATGACTGACATTTTTGTTCCGAACTTAATATACGGTACACCTTCAGCAATTGAGTTTCTAGAAAAAGCTATCTTTCCATCGATTTCATTGTCTCGGAGTGTTTTATAAATATCGACAGCTATTCTCCCAGTACTTAAATTGCCAAAGATATTGATTTGTAGTACTTTCAAGTCAAGACCTCCATCGCATTATAGTAAAAGACCCATTTATAATGCCTGGCAGAAGAATAGCCTTAAGTAGATGACGCTTAGTCAATGAAACCACAAAACCGCTGGTATGAACGAATTCAATGAAGTTTACTCTCTATTCTTTTGCTCAAATTATAAGCTATTAATAGCATCAATATATTTCTGAACGCTTATACCTTTTGTAAGAAACTTCAATAAATAATTATAGCCTTTCATTCCCATTTCATTAAGTTTCATGCTATTTGAATTAGTAATAAACCACTTTATATTTTGCTCGATCTCAACATAATTGCCCGGTTCGCATACCAATCCACAACCAGTTTCTCGAATGAGGCATTCTATTTCAGAATCTTTTTCGAGTACTCCAATTATTGGTTTTCCAACACCTGCGATCCCATAGAATTTTGAAGGACAGCTGACACCTTTAATTCCTTTGGCGTTTACACACCAATGCACATCTGCAGAATTGAGTGAATAAATCAATTTGTCCTTGTCTTGATATGGTATAAACACCACATTATTCATCTTATTATCCTGTGCGTATGTAACAAGACTCTGTAATAAGGAACCTGATCCCACAAAAACAAATGCAACCTCTCTGCCATCCGGAGTGTATACACTCTTGAATCTTTTTATTACACTAAACAACCCATCGAGATCATAATAAAGTCCCATATTTCCACTATACATGAACACAAATTTATTTGTAAGACCGTATTGTCTTCTAAAAGCAACTACCCGCTCATTATTTGAAGAAAGCGGAAATATCTTTTTTTCGTCAATCCAATTGTTAATCATCTCATACTTTGGTATCTGTTTTTCATTTTTAAACCTGTTTTTTAATGTCTCTACTAAGTCTCTTCCAACTGTTATCACCAAATCCGATTTCCTGCAACTTCTTTTATCTAACCAGCGTATTACAGAAATCAGCATTTTATATTTAACATATCCTGTTGCTTCAATTTGTTCAGGATTAAAATCTTGAATACAATATACAAGTTTCGAACCAAGTTTCTTCTTTCCATAAACTCCAAGCATTCCACCCAAGATAGGTGGTTGTGATATCGTAAGTATATAATCTTGGGCTTTTATCCCATTTGTAACTTTCTTAGCTTCGCGATAATATGCTAATAAATTTCTAATGCGTGACACTTTCGAAGACTTATCGAACTCCGGCACGGGCACTCTAATGACCTGCACTTTATTAATCTTTTCGCAAAAAACATGGTTCTCTTTATATTCTTGCTGTATTATTCCTGTATAACTAGGAACAGTGCAGATTACTGTTACTTCAAATAGATTTGCTAATTCTTCAGCTAAATCTTGCAAGATCTGTCCTGTCGAAGCTACATCTGGCGTATAATAATGAGCATAGATTAGTATCTTCTTTTTCACCTGTTTGCCCCTATCTTCTTTATTACGCGAGCGGGATTTCCAGCTATTACACTATTCTTTTCGAATTTGCCCGCTACAACTGAGCCCGCTCCAACTACACACCCGTCTCCAAGACTTGTTCCTTTCAATATTATAGCATTGCATCCAATAAAGCAGTTCTTTCCAATTGTAATTGGGCGAGATGGAATTATGTCTGCATCACCACCGTTTTTATTTTTTAATAACTCAACTCTTTTTTCCGCTTCTATTGGATGAAAATCATTGTCTAGTATTTTAACATTTCCACCAATCGCAGTATTTTCGCCTATCTCTATGCCTTTTCTCGCATATATGGTAGCACCAGAAATCCCAACATTGTCGCCAATTCTTATATATGCATTTGGAGATCTAGTAACAATAATTGTACGGCTATATAAACCAACAAGATTCGATAAAAAGGATGATTTTATTGTTACGTTATTTCCTATTTTGAATTCTGCACCCTTCATATTAAAAACTACTGGAATGCCCTGAAATAACAAACCTTTTCCAAATTCTATATTCATTACTTTTAATAGTAGTTTATACCAATTACAATTCATGCAACGCACTCTTTCCTCAAACGCACCCAGATTCGCCTTAATATTGCTTTCGTATCAAATTGGAAGCAGTTTCAATTAAACTAAATATGGTTTATTGCTTAATAATCTATTCTAGAGTGGGACTTCAAAACTAACAAAAAAGTGTGAAAGGGGGGGAGAACTCTCCCCCCCTTTTTTTAATATCGGTCAATTCATCTCTTTTAAATTCGTACAGTTCCAAAATGCTCTCTTACGAATAATTGTAATTGTGTCTGGCAAATCAATGCTTTCTAATATAGTGTTCTCGGCAAATGCTGCTTCTCCTATTTCTGTCACTGTATATTCTTTGCCACCCACATTAATCTGCTGAGGAATAATCACTTTCTTGTCAGAACCTTTATAAGCAACAACTGCAACAGATTGATTGTCAGCAGTCATTGTATAAGTCACGTTTTCAATAGTCCACTCTTTAATTAGAGAGATTCCTACAGCCTTTGTTGCAGCATATGATGTTCCAGACAGCAAGCACATGTACAGATACGTGGAATTCGTTTCATCAACTACAAAGCTCAGTTCTTTGCTCTGCATTCCT